>ENA-OPSU01000476-OPSU01000476.1-human-gut-metagenome-genome-assembly--contig:-NODE-476-length-22586-cov-3.462474_pt1 | contig 22586 bp, 19 predicted proteins | sample MGYA00241811_ERZ501913 | MGnify/ENA primary metagenome ERZ501913 (study PRJEB25962, sample SAMEA2042113) | human gut metagenome | biome: human gut; feature: human-associated habitat; material: faeces...
GTTTCCTCCAGCGTATCTCTCGTAGTTCCCGCCACATCCGTAACGATGGCGCGCTCTTCTCCCACGAGAACATTCATCAGGGAAGATTTCCCTGCATTTGGTTTTCCCAGAATGACTGTCTTGATTCCCTCCGTCATCACTCTGCCGTTATCAGCCGAGCGAATCAGCCTCCATAAGCCTTCCTTCATCCCCCTGATTGCGGATAAGAGCGACTCTCCATAACCATCCAGTGAGATGTGTTCGGGATCATCCAGCGCAGATTCAATAAATGCGATCTGATAGATAATCTGCTCCCGAAGCGCCTTTACCGCCTTCGAGACCGCGCCATCCAGCTGGCTGACTGAAGCCTTTAACGCATAATCATTTTTGGAATTGATCACGTCGATAACCGCTTCCGCCTGAGCCAGATCCATCCGCCCGTTTAAGAACGCCCTCTTCGTAAATTCTCCAGGCTCCGCAGGCCGGGCTCCATATTTTAATACCGTTTCCAATATCTTTTTCGTAATCAAGACGCCGCCGTGACAGTCAATCTCAACCGTGTCCTCGGCCGTAAAACTCTTCGGTCCTCTCATTAACATGACCAGAACCTCATCGATGATCTCAGCCCCATCGGCAATATATCCATAATGAATGGTATGGGAAGGTGCCTCCGATAATTTTCTGCTGTTTTTTCCTTTTCCTCTGTAAATCTTATCTATAATTGTAAATGCCTCGTCTCCGCTGATCCTGACGATACCGATTCCCGAGCTGCTCATGGCAGTGGCAATTGCTGCAATTGTATTCATCTTCATATTTTTCACCTGAAAAAGAAAAGGGGTGAGGTGCCTTCCGACAGCCCCAACCCCTCAATCGACGTTACTCTATTTATCTCTGTTATCCTGATAGCGTTCCTTCTTCGAATAATCCTTCTTTAAGGAAATGACTACGTGACGGAATGGCTCCTCGCCCTCGCTTCGCGTTACGACATACTTATCATTCTGAAGTGCAGAATGAATAATTCTTCTTTCATATGGATTCATAGGCTCCAACGATACGGAACGTCTCGTTCTCTTCACTTTATAAGCGATATTCTTAGCCAGTGTCTCCAGTGTCTCTTTTCTTCTCTCCCGATAATTCTCTGTATCCAGCTTCACCCGGATATAATCTTCGCTCTCCCGGTTTACAACAAGGCTTACGAGATACTGCAGAGAATCTAGGGTCTGGCCGCGCTTTCCGATCAGGATTCCCATATCGTCGCCTTCCAGATTGATGGAAAGTTCTTTCTCCTCCTGATTAAAAGCGGTCTCGATATTCACACCCATATCCATCGCGCCGAATACCTCTCCGAGAAATGCAATCGCTTTATCATCAATAGTCTCTTTCTTTCTTGCACGAATGATGGCCGGTTTGGAACCGATGAATCCCAGAATTCCACTGTTTCCTTTATCAACAATCTCATACTCCAGCTTGTCACTGGTTGTTTCCAATTCGATTAATGCCTTTGTAATTGCTTCATCTACGGTTTTAGCTGAAACTGTAATCATATCCATCCGGAACCCCTCCTATTTACTGTGCTTTTCGTTATATTTCTGAACCATGCGGGCCTTTGCAGAAATACTGTTGGGATTAGCTGCTCCGCTGCTGTAATAATCATTGGAGGCCTTCATCTGCTCCTGTGTCTTCTCAATCTTTTCCTGTCTCTCAGTCTCTTCTCTCTCATTCGCCGCCTGGATGCTCTTTAAGTTGGCAGTTGCATTCTGAGAAACCTTCTGCGGAGGAAGTCCCTTTTTGGCACGTTTCTTGTTTGCCTTTTCGACGTTCTGTTTTACCATCTCATCAATATCAATCTTATCCATGTAGCGGTTCACCAATACCTGCTGAATTACCTGGAATACACTGGATGCGATCCAGTAGATACCAATACCGGAAGCAAACGTAAAACAGAAGAATACGGACATAAGAGGCATCATGGTATTCATCATCTTCATGGACTGAGCCATGGAATTGCCGTCATCCTTGCCGGCAGTCGGCTGATTTACAGTCATTAAACGGGCACTGAGCCACTGGGATAAGCCTGCAAGAATCGGAATTAAAATAGCAAGGCTGAAATTAAATCCGCCTGCAAATCCATTCGGGAACATAACGCTGAACGGTGTGCTGGCCAGGTTGATTCCCAGGAAAGAGTTCATATGCTCAATCTTGGCCGCATTTTCAACGATCGTTCCCTGGATGCTTGGGAATAAATCCTGAAGAGCCGCCCACTGAGTCGGGTTTAACTGATAAAGGAAGTCTACAAGGCCGTTATTCGTAGCGATATCTTTTACCATGGCCATGTTAACCTTGTTATCAGTAGCAAACTGAGTCAGTATTCCCACATGATCCACGCCAAGTGCGGTAATAGACGTTACAACGTTCATAAATACGTCTTTTACACTAGATACATATGCCGGAATGTGGTAGATAACCTGATACAATGCAAACAGAATCGGCATCTGAATCACAAGCTGCAAACATCCGCCTGTCATGGAAGTGCCGTATTTCTCATATAATGCCTGGATCTCCACGTTTTGCTTCATCATGGATTCCTGGTCTGATTTTCCCTTATACTTTGCCTGAATGGCATTCAGTTCCGGCTGCATAATACTCATCAGCTTGGAAGATTTCTGCTGTTTTAATGTCAGTGGGAACATAAGAAGTTTTGTTACAAGAGTAAATAAGATAATACATAAACCGATGTTCTGAATACCGAAAATACTGGTCAGCTTAAACAGCCAATCCATGATGATTCCCAGAACAGTTGCGAACGGCCCCAAAATGCCTCCGACTTTCGTGAGTACTAAAAATTCCAATGAACTACCTCCTCATTTTCCCCTGAGCGAATGCGATGGGGACTTTCCTTAATTCCCCTGAGCGAATACGATGGGGACTTTCCTTTCTGTTACGGAACTGGATCATAACCGCCTTTTGCAAAAGGATGACACCGAAGTATCCTCTTACAAGCCAAAAATGTACCTTTGAACACGCCGTACTTCTGCAGTGCCTCAATGGCGTATTGAGAACACGTAGGCGTGTAAATGCAGTGAGTTCTTACTTTCAGCGGGGAAAGGAATTTCTGATATCCCCGAATCAACAAAATCATGATTTTTTTTACCATAAGATCACTTCGATTCTTTTTTTAAAATGTTATGCAGTCCGCACAAGTGCAAATATGCACTCTCGATTGTTTTATAGCTTTCTTCTTTTGCTGCCGCTCTGGCGACAACCACGATGTCTAACCCTGTCTCTGTCATGTCTTCATGAAGCCTGAAGCTTTCTCTCAATAATCTGGTTATATGATGCCGGACCACACTGTTGCCAACTTTTTTGCTGACCGAAATCCCGATTCTGGTTTCCGGCCTGTCCGTCTTTTTCACATACATGACAAGTAACTTGTTTGCATAGGATTTCCCAGTCTGGTAAACCTCCTGAAAATCCCGGTTTTTTTTAATCGAATTAAAATGTTTCATGAACTCCCTCACTACCGCCCGAGGCGGGGTATTCAACTCTCGCGGCAGTCGCCTGACAGACATGTCCGCCTGACTCGCTGTCACAGAAATGAAGAAAAGAAAAGGCCACAATTACTTGCGGCCTGGTCCATCATTTCCCCTGAACGCATGTGAAGGGGCTTTCCATGATTCCCCTGTACAGATGCGAGGGGCTTTCTTTCCTTAAGCTGATAATTTCGCTCTACCTTTTGCTCTTCTGGCAGCTAAAACTTTTCTTCCGCCTGGAGTGCTCATTCTGGCTCTGAAACCATGAACTTTAGATCTCTGTCTATTCTTCGGCTGAAACGTCATCTTCATATCTACGGACACCTCCTCTTATTACAATAGCTTATCATAGCAATATGAATAAACATATTGAGACTATTTTAGTTAAACATCGTTTCAATTATATAGAAGAAATAAAGGTTCGTCAAGCTAAAAATGCGATTTTTTCTTATAAAATAAGGGTTATACCATAAAATGTAGGTACTCATAAATTCATTTACTACATTTTGTATCAAAAAAAATGCAGGCGGCCTTTCTATTTGCTTCCGGCCGCCTGATTTTCTGGAATTTTATAATATTTTTTTTAATTTCGTTACGATTTCATGATTTCTTCCATCCGCTCCATAGATATATGCAGGATTTCGGCAGCCTCTTCCGGAGACTTCCCCTGCAAGAGGAGCTTTAATGCATCGACTTCCTCCTGCTTCTTCTTCATCTCTTTTTTATGTTCCAGCTCAATAATATCAATATCCAGAATCAATGCCTCTTCCACTGCCTCACTCACCCCTTCATCCGCTACTTCCTGATATTTGTCGTAGATATGATGATATAACTGCAGAGTCAGACTCTTTAATTTTCGTCCGTCAGTCGGTGTAATATTACCTGCCTCCACATTCATTGCTATGGAATTAATTATATCATGTGTGACCAGGTATTTCAACGCCTTCAGGTTTTCCTCAGTTCTCTCTTTTTCAATTTCCTTCCTGAGTTTTAAGAGTTGGAACGGGATTAAAATAATCATATTTTTTTGATGCAGTTCCTCCTGAGACAGGGCAAGATATTTGATCACCGGAACCTTGTAATGATAGATACCTTTATTTCCGAACCGAATCTCCAGTGTCTTCTCTGCCGGCACTGCTTTCGCCTCATAGAGACAGATCAGAATTGGCTCCGGAAATTCCAGAACCGCCTCATCCTTCTGTTTTTTTATAGCATGATTAAATCCATATTCCAGAATTCGAAACGTAATACTTCCATCCTCCGACATCTGAAACTCCAGATGGTAACTGCTGACTCCCCCAATTGTAATGATTGTATCTGCCAGCGTCTTTCTCAAATCATCATCTTCATGTTCCGTCCAGTTATACGTCACTTCACTGTCCAGAGGATGGTTTACCTCGTAAATGCCATTGATAAACTGAATAATTGCACGGTTTGACAGCATCAAACACCGCTTAGCCATCCGGTCATACATGTCGTGATACTCATTCATCCGATCACTCTCCCCTTTCATCAATACCTTCGCCTTTTTTGCAGCACAAAAAAACATCACCGCCACGCATTCATACACATCCGCCGCCTTTCCCTTTTACTGCCCGTATAAAATTAAAAATTTGCTGAGAATTTTCGGAGGAACCTCCATGGAATTCCCTGACAACCGGTTTTGACCAGTCTAACCGGCGATTTGATCAGATGTTCTTATAAAAGAACAGATTAACGTTAAAATCTCTCTGTAGTACTACCTGATAATCTTACCACATTCCGTCTTTATCGTAAACACAAAACCATGCTTACTGCGGATTCCATGATAAAACATCGTTTATAATAGAATTAATAATAGCATCTATATAAATGCTATTATTTCAAAAAAAGAACGCCGGCATCCGCCGGCGTCCCAACATAAATTTTATCTTATCTTCCATTATTTCACTTACCTCTTCATAGCCTTAAACAGCGCCTGCGTAATGGCCACAGTCAAAACTCCCGCCACAATGGCCTCGGGTACTCCATTCATACAGATGATTCCCAGGATGACTGCATAGATTCCCTCAGACAGTCCTCTCGCCGCTGCTCCATACTCTTTTCCAAAACATAAGTAGATCAGATTCATTACCAGAAGTGTGTTGGTTAATGATCCGGCAACTGCCGCCGCAGCCAGAGCGATGCTTCTTCTTGCCTTATTCGCTTTCAGGGTCCTCATAATACCTCTGAATACGTAATACGCCACGATTCCAATCAGAATTCTCGGCACCAGGCAGATCACCAGGCTCCAGAAATTCCCGCCGTACTCTCCTATCTTAATAAATGGAGAAAATACAAACGATGTGGCATTCGGCATGTACGTGTTTTTCCACAGACTGGTCAATCCGAACACCAATCCTAAGAATCCGCCATATTTTGGTCCAAGTATAATGGCTCCAATTATGACCGGAACGTGAATGATGGTGGCATTCATGAATCCCAGCGGGATATACCCGAAAGGCGTAAATGCCATGATGATGATAATGGCAGCAAAGATTCCGCCCATGCCTTTTCCCATGATTTCCAGGGCAATTCCCACATGTTCCATATTCATATGCTTCCTCCTTTGCCGCTATGTCCAGAGCCTGTCTGCACCTTTATTTCTGCCATTTCCTCACAATTTCTGCCATTGCCCTACAGATACTGGGACACGATGCTGATAACCAGTCCTCCGGCAATAACCGATGCCACCTGGCCCGATACATTGGTGCCGGCAGCCTGCATCAGTATGATATTACCCGGCTCCTCCCTGGCAGCCATCCTCTGCACCACCCTGGAAGACATGGGGAATGCGGATATGCCGCAGCCCCCAATCATGGGGTTCACCGGTTTCTTACCCGCCATCTTGAGGAATACATTAATCAGCTTGGCAAAAAGCACGCCGCCGATGGTGTCGAATACAAAGGCCACCAGTCCCAGAACCATAATCATCAATGTAGCCGGGTTCACGAACTGCTCTGCTCTCATGCTGAACGAGATGGTGATGCCCAGGAGCAGTGTGATTATATTGGCAAACTCGTTCTGGGCCGTCTGGCTCAGGCTTCCCAGGACGCCGCATTCCCGAAGCAGGTTTCCGAACATAAGGAAGCCCACCAGGGCCACGGACTGCGGTGATATCAGGCCCACTATGATGGTCACGGCAATGGGAAACGCGATTCGCAGCTGTTTATTCACACTCTTGGGATTGTACTCCATATGAATACAGCGCTCCTTCCTGGTGGTCACCAGACGTATGGCAAAGGGCTGGATAATGGGAACCAGGGCCATATAGGAATAGGCGGCCACCGCAATGGGGCCGATGTACCTGGACCCCAGAACCTGGGATACCAGGATGGAGGTAGGTCCGTCCGCAGCTCCAATGATGCCGATGGAGGCGGCATCCCTCAGATCAAAGCCCATAAGACACGCAATGAGGATAGCTGCAAAGATTCCAAACTGGGCCGCCGCCCCGAACAGGAACAGTACCGGCTGGCTCAGCAATGGTCCAAAATCAATCATAGCGCCAATTCCGATAAAAAGCAGGATTGGCATGGCCTCCGAAGCCTCAATTCCGGTTTTGAACAGCCATTCTATGATTCCGGCCGCAGGTACCTTTCCCTGTACCATCTGGTCCACCACACCGGAATACGGCAGGTTGACCAGTATGGCGCCAAAACCCAGGGGCAGAAGAAGGGATGGTTCATATTCCTTCTTAACCGCCAGCCAAATCAGGATAATTCCCACCACATACATGACTGCCTGCTGCCAGGTTACCGCCGTAATGCCTTCCAACAGAAAACTCATTTACTTTCCCTCCTTTGTACCATGCCCTGTACGTCATTCTTCCTGTTCTTTCTTTGTCTCCTTAAGGGTCAGCTTCACCCATTCTATCACTCTGTCTTCCACTTCCAATATCTCATAATCAGCTTCCGGTGTAACCACTGTCAGGGGCAGCTGTTCCCGGGACGGTATATACCCCAGCTGTTCCATTAAGTATCCGGACAGGGTATCACAGGAGCTGTCCATATGCAGGTGCATCTCCTCCTTCAAATCAAACAGGGTAATGCCGCCCGACACCCGGTAGACCTTATGGGGCTCCAGCTCTGTAAGCTCCGGCTCCTCCTCCTCGTATTCCTCATGAATATCACCTACGATTTCCTCGATAAGATCCTCCAGAGTCACCATACCGGACACGCCGCCGTATTCGTCGATCAGAATGGCCAGTTTGATTTTATTTGCCTGCATCTCCCGGAACAAGGTGTCTGTCCTGCGGTTCTCCGGCACAAAATAGGCCGGCTTTAAAAGGGTGCGGACATCCAGCTTGTCAAAGGAAGTCCTTCTGGCCTCAATGGTCAGTGCCTTTGTGGACAGAACGCCTATGATGTTGTCAATCTCCCCTTCGTATACAGGAATCTTGGAGTGCATGGATTCCAGAATCTCATCCAGAAATTCTTCCAGCGGCTCATTGATATCCAGCGCCACCATATCCTGTCTGGGCACCATCACTTCCTTGGCCTTCTTGTCGTCAAAGGAAAATATGGACGTTATCATCTCCTTCTCAATGTCATTAAACACACCTGCCTCGCTTCCGGTTTCCAGCATGGACTTGATTTCTTCCTCGGACACATCTGTCTCCAGGTTTTCATTGTGCATGCCGATCAGCTTCAGAAAGCCGCTGGTGGACAGAGAGAGCAGTTTTATAAAGGGATTCATGATACGTGATATATAATAAATGGGACGTACGCAGAACAGGCTGAAGGCCTCCGCTTTCTGCAGGGCAATCCGCTTGGGTACCAGCTCACCAAACACCAGGTTAAAATAAGCCAGGATGATGGTCACCACAACGCCTGCCAGGGTCTGGCTGTAGGGCAGGTTCCACTGCGCCATCCGTACCGCCAGCACCTGGGCGATACCGGTAGCCGCCGATGCACTGGAGAAAAAGCCTGCCAGAGTGATGGCCACCTGGATGGTGGACAGGAACACCGTTGAGTCCTTCATCAGGCGCTCTATGAGCGCTGCGTTTTTGTTTCCCTGCTCGGACAGGCGGTGTATCTTGTTCTTGTTAACAGATACCACTGCCATCTCGGAGCCTGCAAAGAATGCATTGATTAATGTCAGAATAACTAAGATTGTGATTTGGAATAAAATATTGGCCGCTTCAGGGTCAGATTCCATGGTAAATGATTCCTCCTTCATATTACATAGATTGATTTGTTTCAAAGACTATTATACATAAAGATTGGGGAAATGTCAGCTAAAGATTCCATTAAGATGCAGACCCGCCCAAAAGGGCGGATCACTCCAGGGGCTGTATGTAAAAATTCCCCACCACATCGCTGGAATTGATAACGTTTACAAATGTATCCGGGTACTGTTCCCGTATCCGCTTCTTCATTTTTCTCACATCACTGTCCGAGAGCACGGTATAAATCAGGTATTTTTTATTGGCTGAGTAGGAGCCGAAGCCCTTTAAAATCGTGCTGCTGTGGTTGGTCAGCTCCAGCAGGTCCGCGGACACGGCCGCCGGGTTATCTGTCACAATAAGAAGCGTCTTTTTCTTATATTTCTTATAAAAGGTATTGATAACCTGGGTATTGCAGAACTGGAAAATAATGGAGTACAGCGCCTTATCCATTCCGAAAATAGTTCCCGATATCAGTATGATGACCGCACTGAACAAAAGCATGTAGTTGAAGGTGGATACCTTGTATTTTGCCGACAGAGACATGGCGATAAAGTCCGTTCCGCCGCCGCAGGCCCTGCTGTTGAGAACCAGGCTCATCCCCAGGCCGTTTATGATGCCTCCGAAGACTGATATCAGCAGGATATCCCCGGTGATGGGAACCACAGGCAGCTCATCCACCAGGATTGACACGGTCAGCAGGCAGATACAGGACAGGATTGTAAATTTCTTACCCACCAGCCGGTATGCGAACACGGCCGGAACTGCATTAAAAAGTACATTCAGTAATGTAAATGATATCTGGACATCATAAAAACTGAGTCCGATTCTCTGGATCAGCTTGGCCAGTCCGGTAAAGCCTCCCGGCACCAGCTCTCCCTGCTCCACAAAGGTATTCATGTTGACAGCTACAATCAGGCTTCCCAACAGGATGCAGAGGAAGGCCGCCACATCCTTCCTCCTCCTGTTTTTGTTCTGCCGCTTCATATTCTCCTGATACAATTCAGACATCATCTGTCCGTCTCCCATATGCCCGCCCCCTTCTCTTACATAATTACCTGCGTCCTATCCTCTGGCAAACTGCGCATTGTAAATATCCGCGTAAAAACCATGCATCCCCAGAAGCTCCTCATGCTTACCCTTTTCCACAATTTTACCGTCCCGCATGACCAGAATCACGTCTGCCTCCCGGATGGTGGACAATCGGTGGGCCACTATAAAGCTGGTTCTGCCCTCCATCATCTGCGCAAAGGCCTTCTGCACCTTAATCTCTGTCCTGGTGTCAATGGAGGATGTGGCCTCGTCCAGTATGAGCATGGGAGGAAGGCACAGCATAACCCTGGCAATACAGAGAAGCTGTTTCTGTCCCTGGGACAGGTTCCCTCCGTCCTCACTGATAACAGTGGCGTATCCATCCGGCATACGCATGATAAATCCATGGGCATGGGCCTGTTTGGCTGCCTGGATAATCTCTTCCTCAGTGGCATTTGGATGGCCGTAGGCTATATTGTCCCGGATGGTGCCTGATTTAAGCCATGTGTCCTGCAGCACCATACCGTAGCTGGTCCGCAGGCTCTCCCTGGTCACATCGCGGATGTCGGTTCCCTCCACCTTGATAGCTCCGGAATCCACGTCGTAAAAACGCATCAGCAGGTTGATGATGGTAGTCTTGCCGCAGCCGGTAGGTCCCACGATGGCAACCCTCTGTCCGGGCTGTACCGACAGGTTAAAATCCTCAATCAGCTTTTTCTCAGGCGTGTAGGAGAAGCAGACCTGCTCCAGATCCACACTGCCCTTTGCGCCGCGCAGTACCGTTGCGTCCTCCCTGTCCTCTATCATGGTTTTCTCATCAATCAGCTCAAACACCCGGGCAGCGGACGCCAGGGCATTCTGCAGCTCTGTCACCACCCCTGATATCTCATTAAAGGGCTTTGTGTACTGGTTGGCGTAGCTGAGGAAACTGGTCAGCTGTCCCACGGTGATGAGCCCCCGGATAGCCCCATAGGCTCCCGTGATGCCCACGGCAGCATAGACCAGGCTGTTAACAAAGCGGGTGGCCGGATTGGTAATGGATGAGAAAAAGGTCGCCCTCAGGCTGTATCCGGCCAGACGTTCATTAATCTCCTCAAACTGCTTCTGTGCCTCTTCCTGGTGTCCGAAGGCCTGGACCACCTTCATATTGCCCAGCATCTCATCGGTCAGGGAGGTCAGCTCTCCCCTGGTCTCTGACTGCTTCCGGAACATGACAAACGTCTTTTTAGCGATAAAGCTGGCCACAAACAGGGATATGGGCGTCAGCACCACCACCACAGCCGTGATGACGGGCTGGATGGAAAGCATGAACAGCAGCGTTCCCGCTATGGTCAGAACGCCTGTAAACAGCTGGGTAAATCCCATGAGAAGGCCTTCTGAAAACTGGTCTATGTCCGCGATAATCCGGCTTATGATATCTCCGGATGGGTGCACATCTATATAGCTTAGGGGCATCACCTCCAGCTGGTTGAAGGCCCTGGTCCGGATATCCTTCACAACCCGGTAGGTAATGATGTTGTTGATATGGTTCATAAGCCATTGGGATACGGACGTAACAGCCACTGCTCCCAATATTGTTATGAGGATTCCCTTTAACCCTGCAAAATCCACATGTCCGGCCGAGACAATGCGGTCCACGGCACGGCCTGTCAGAATCGGCACATACAGAGTAAGGGCCACTGTGATAAGGGCCAGAAACAGAGACAGGATGACGCTCCACTTGTATTGGCTGATATATTTAAGGATCCGTTTCAGGGTCTCCCTGCTCCTGTTCTTGTCCAATGCATTCTTCTTACTGCTCATCCCGTTCCACCTCCTCCTTTGAAAGCTGTGACAGACAAATCTCCCTGTATACCTGGCAGTCCTTAAGAAGCTCCTTATGGGTGCCCATGCCTGCCAGACGACCCTCGTCCAGCACCAGGATGGTGTCAGCGCTCTTAATGGTAGTGGCCCGCTGTGATACAATGAATACGGTCATATCCCCGGTGTTCTCCCGGATAGCCTTTCTCAGCCTGGCATCCGTGGCAAAGTCCAGGGCCGAAGCGCTGTCGTCCATAATCAGGATTTCCGGCCTCCTCACCAGGGCCCTGGCTATGGTCAGCCTCTGGCGCTGTCCTCCTGAGAGGTTATGGCCTCCCTGGTCAATGTATAGATCCAGTCCCTCTCCCTTGGAATCCACAAACTCCCGGGCCTGGGCCGTATCCAGAGCCCGGTAGATTTCCTCATCCGACGCGTCCTGTTTTCCCCAGCGCATATTGTCCCGCAGCGTTCCCTTAAACAGTACGGATTTCTGCGGCACCACTCCGGTTTTGTCCCGCAGCTCATCCAGAGAATATTCCTTTACATCTGTCCCGTCCACCAGGACCTGCCCTGAGGCGGCATCGTAAAATCGGGGAATCAGGTTCACCAGGGTGGATTTACCGGATCCGGTTCCGCCTATGACGCCTATGGTCTGTCCTGCCATGGCACAAAAGGAAATATCCTTTAAGGCCGGCTCCTTTGCCCCCGCATACACGAATTCCATATCTTTAAACTCTACCTTGGGAATCCGTAATGCGGGATTCTGCGGGCCGGAATTCTGCGGGCCGGGATTCTGAGAACCGGAATTCTGAGAACCGGAATTCTGAGAACCGGGTTTCCGGGAGCCGTGCCTCCCCTTGTCCTCAATGCTGCTCTCCACCTTAAATATGCTGTCCACCCGGTTCATGCAGGCAACTGCCTTGGATATAATGATAATCAGGTTTGCCATCTTTATGAGCTCTACCAGAATCTGGGACATGTAATTTACCAGGGCAATCACCTTTCCCTGGGTAATGATACCGCTGTCCGCCTGTTCCGCTCCCACCCATATGACGGCCACCACGGCTATGTTTATAATGACATAGGTCACAGGGTTTAACAGGGCGGATATCTTTCCCACAAACACCTGCATCCTGACCAGGTTTCCGTTTTCCCGGTCAAATTTCTCCGTCTCACTTTTCTGTCTGTTAAAGGCGCGGATGACACGGACTCCCATCAGGTTTTCCCTGGTGGTTAACAGCACCTTGTCCAGCTGTCTCTGCACGGATTTATAGAGCGGCATGCTGACTGCCATGATGCCGAACACCACCACGCAGAGCACCGGTATGGTGACCACGAAAACAAAGGCCGAGCGCACATCCACGGTAAAGGCCATAACCATAGCGCCAAATACCACAAAGGGTGATCGCAGCAGCAGGCGCAGCGTCATGTTGATGCCGCTCTGCACCTGGTTGATGTCGCTGGTCATCCTTGTTATCAGTGTGGACGTGCCCACTGTGTCTATCTCTGTGTAGGACAATCTTCCTATATGGGAAAACAAATCATTGCGCAGGGAGGTGGCTGCCCCCGTGGCTGCCTTGGCGGCAAAATACTGGGCTGTCAGGGAGCATGCCAGGCCAATCAGGGCCAGAAGCACCAGAACGCCTCCCATCTTAAGAATATATCCGCTGTCCCTGCCCCGTATGCCCACGTCCACCATACGGGCCACCACCAGGGGCACAAACAGCTCAAAGCTGGCCTCCAGCATCTTAAACAGCGGTCCCAGTATGCTTTCTAGCTTGTAATCCTTCATATAGCTGAACAATCGTTTCATAATTGTCTTTCACTCCTCTGCCGGAATCCATTGTATTTTTTCACACTGCCTGGTATTATAACATAGAATCAACCATATATAAAATATTGTTTTTATATATATGATATACGTTTAACGAATAGGAGGATTCCGATCTTGAATCTGAAACAGATGGAATATTTTACTGCCATTGTCAATGAGGGGAGCATATCGGCGGCAGCCAAGGCGCTCCACATTTCCCAGCCTCCCCTCAGCACCCAGATGAAGCTTTTGGAGGAGGAACTGGGGCTGACCCTGTTCCAGCGCGGCTCACGAAGCATCCTGCTGACAGATGCGGGCAAGGTCCTCTACGAACGGGCCCAGGGCATCCTGGACATGACAGGGGCTGTGCTGGAGGAACTGGAACAGATGGGGCAGGGACTTCTGGGCTCCCTGCGCCTGGGTATGATTTCTTCCGTGGAAACCGAACCCATCATAGGAAAGATTGCCGCCTTTCGCCAGGAGCATCCCAGGGTGAAATTCCGCATCTACGAGGGTAATACATATCAGCTCCTGGACAAGCTGAATACCGGAATCATCGAGGCTGCCATTGTGCGCAGCCCTTTTCCCGAGGAACCCTATGACTGCTTTTATCTGTCCGGGGAAATCATGATGGCTGTGGGGGAACGCTGCTTCTTTCCCCGTCCCGGGGCGGATACTATTTCCCTTAAGGAACTGTGCTCCTGTCCCCTGGTTGTGTACCGCAGATGGGAAGGGGTGTTAAACCGCCTGTTTGCACCGGACAGCCCGGATTATCTGTGCATAAACGACGATGCCCGGACCAGCCTTACATGGGCGGAGACAGGCAGCGGCGTCGCGGTGGTGCCGGCCTCTATCGCCAGGTGCGTCCGGCCGGACATTCTCATGAAGCCTCTGGATACCCGTGACTTCACCAGCCGGATTACGCTGGTCTGCCGGAAAAACGGACCCCTGTCGGCTGTGATGAAGGAGTTTCTGGATTACTTTACAGGCCAGCCTCCCCTTTCCTGACAGAACCACCTCACTGTTCCACCAAAAAAACAAAAACAGCCCGCCCCTTATCCAAGAGCAGGCATAATCCGGTTATTCCTTCGTTTCCCCGGGAAACAGTTCCTTCCAGAAATAGTTGATTTCCGCGCCGAAGAACAGGATGCACATGCAGAAATAAAGCCACAGAAGCAACAGCACAATGGCGGTAAGGCTTCCGTACATATAGGAGTAATTCTTCCCCCCTATATGGCTGAAATACAGGGAAAAGGCAAAGGAGAAGGCCATCCATCCAACGGTGGAGAACACGGCTCCCGGAAGCTGGTCCCTGAGCTTCAGCCTCTTATCCGGCACAAAGGTATAGATTCCCAGGAAAAATATAATCAGTATCATTAACGCCCACAGAGCCCTGAAATTGATGATGTGGGTGGTCACGTCTGCTATGATGGGAAACCGGCTCACCATAAACGCCTGAATCATATTGCCGAACACCAGCAGGCCCAGGGACAGAATGCACACCAGGATAAACACAATGGTGTATCCTGAACAAATCAGCCTGTTAATCACATACCAGCGCTTTTCCCCGTGGCCGTTCACACGGTTTAAGCCCCTGGCCACGCTGAACATGCCGCGGCCCGCGGACCACAGGGCTGTGACGGCTGTGACGGAAATCATGGTTGCCGGGGATTTTAAGGACAGGTCATTGACCACCCGGAAGGCCAGGGACTTGTAATCCACCGGCACCAGGCCCACAATCAGTTCCATGAACCTGGCGTTGCTGATGCTGGGAATCATCTGGACCGCTGTCAGCAGCAGCATGATAAAGGGCACCACGGAGAGTATGATAAAAAATGAGACCTGGGCCGCGTAGACCGTCATCTCATCCTCAGCAAATTTATCATATACCCGTTTTCCTGCCACAATTATCCCAAACATAAAACCTCCACTGCTGTTAATATATTTCCCTGAAACTGCCCTCTTCAATCACCGAAATGTCTTCTGCTTCCATATGTTCAATGTGTATGAACCTTCCCTGCTCCAGATTCCTTAAGAATCGCCCAATCGCCAGCGGGTCTCCCTGGACCTCCATCTCCACATCGCCGTTCCACAGATTCTTCACCCACCCGGTAAGGCCCAGGGGGCGGGCCAGGTAACAGGAGGTGTACCTGAAGCCCACCCCCTGTACCCTGCCGGAAAATATGATATGCTTCCTGACTTTTTTCATACAAATATCACCCAATCACATTTCCTGGAGTTCCATCCAGATAGTTTACCACCTTGTCAAATACAATGACAGCCCGTTTTACCAGGGCTTCCTTGGTGGCAAATGCCACATGGGGCGTCACAATGGTGTTGGGCGCCGAAAACAGCGGGTGGTCCTTTCTGACCGGAGGCTCGTTTTCAAACACATCAATGCAGGCGCCTGCAATCCTGCCCTCCTTCAGGGCCCCGGCCAGCGCATCGCTGTCCACCACAGGCCCTCTGGCCGTGTTGATGAGCACTGCGTTCTTCTTCATCAATCCGATGCGCTTCTCATTCATCAGTCCCCTGGTCTCTTCAGTAAGAGGGGTGTGGAGGGAAACCACGTCGCTTTCTGCCAGCAGTGTCTCCAGATCCACATAGCGCACGCCTGGCACATCCTTGGCTGTCCTGCTGTAAGCCAATACCCTGCATCCAAATGCCTGGGCTATGGCTGCCACACGAAGGCCGATGGCCCCGGTTCCCACCACGCCAAACGTCTTGCCTTCCAGTTCAAATCCTACCAGTCCGTCCTTGGTGCCCTCCTCCCGGCAGACCTTGTCGCAGGGAATCACGTTTCTGTACAGGCTGATTAACATGCCGAACACCAGATCCGCCACAGCGCAGGTGGAATATCCGGCGCAGTTGCATACCATGACACCGTTCTTTCTGCACACATCCATGGCGATGTGGTCCACGCCTGTAAATGCCACAGCCAGAAGCTTTAAGTTTCTGCATCCTTCTATGACCTGGGCATTCAGAGGCAGATTGGATACCACAATGATTTCAGCATCCTTTCCCCTCTCTATCAGCTCTGCGGTGTCCGTTGTCTTTGTGTTGTAATACACAATCTCCACCCTGTCCCCAAGGGACTCCTTTGCCATAGCTAAAAGCTTTCCTTCTTCCACTCCCAGCGGCTCGATGATTACCATTTTCATTGCATTTTCCTCCGTATCCTGTTGTCAGCTCCCCTTTTTGGGATGTCCTGACTTTTTATGCTATCCATTATATAGCAGGGGGCAGGCTTTTACAAGACATAAGGAATCAAAGAAATGGACAGAACCAAGAATAATTTAAAAACAGACAGAAAAACGGACGGGTACGAACCTATATTTACGTCCGTCCCGTCCACTCTCTTGATTCCTGTTTATATGTTCCCGCTTCTATTTAAGCTCCACCAGAACCTCAATCTCACAAGCGATTCCCCCCGGAAGGGCATTGGTTCCAATGGCAGAACGCGCCGGAAGTCCTGCTTCCTCACCGAACAGCCCGGCAATCAGATTGGAGCCCCCGTTAACCACCTGGGGCTGCATCCCAAAGTCATCCGCACTGTTCACAAAAGCCAGAACCTTCACGAATCTCTTGATTCGGTTCAAATCCCCGGTCTTTTCATTTAAGTTTGCCAGCAGGTTCAGCACGCAGTTGTATGCCGCTTTCTGGCCATCCTCCACTGTCAGGTCCTTTCCCAGTTTGCCCACTACCGTATTGCCGTTTCCCAGATCCGGACCGCAGCCTGAGCAATAGAGAAATTTCTCCCCCAGCTCCTGTACCGGTGTATAAACGCCTCCCTTGGCAGGCGGCTGCGGCAAAGTGATTCCTTTTTCTTTTAAAACCTCGTATACGTCTCTCATCTTCATCTCTCCTTATTTATATGTAATTTGCTTTATACAAAACCCTGTCTATGATTCTCTCATACAGGCTCACGGCATCCCGCACCTGTTTTTCCCAGGTAAATTCCCCCACTGTATGGGCCTGGGCAATATCTCCGGGACCGCAGATAACGGTCTGGATTCCCTCCCTTGCCAGGAAACACTGTTCACAGGATGCGTCAAAGGGCTGTGGATCTGATTTGATTCCAAACTGGCGTTCCCGTTCCTCAAGGCACAGCTTCACAAACCGGTCATCCTGTGGAATCTCCCCGCCGGGCATATAAAAATGCAGCGTCCTCTGGAAGCCGTCAATGCCGGCCTGTTCAAAGCCTTTGTCCAAAAACTGCCCCACCTGTTCATGGTCCATACCCGGGTGAATCCTAAAGTCCAGGAGAAGGCGTACATTTCCCGGCACCACATTGTCCTTCTCATATCCCTCCATCATGGTAACCGCAATGCTGGGAGGCGGGAGGACCGGGTGTGTGATATGGCGCAGCGTTTCATTCATATCCTTTACCGCCCGGACTGCCCTGCATGCCTTCATCACAGCGTCCTCCTCCCCGGCCGGGAGGGCTGCATGCCTGGGGGCTCCCTTTACATCAATATAATCCCTGGATACTCCACGGTGGGCAACCGCCACCTCCAGCCGGGTGGGTTCTCCTATGATGGCATAATCGCTTCTCTCATGGGTCTTTAGATAACTCAGTGTACCCAGATTGGAGCACTCCTCATCCGCCACAAATAAAAGCTTCAGTTTCCCCTTCATGGGCTCTTTCCTGGCGGCGCAGCGCATGGCGGCTTCGCACATGGCAGCTATCCCGCCTTTCATGTCGCAGGTTCCCCTGCCGTAAAGCTTTCCATCCTTTTCTTCCATGGAAAAGGGACTGCTGTCCCACTCTCCCACGGCCGGCACCACATCCAGATGTCCGTTCAGCATAAGCTCCGGCCCGTCTCCCCCGTCCAGCACAGCAATCAGATTTGCCCGGCTGCCGCCTAAATCCTGCACCTCGCACTTAAACCCCATAGGCTCCAGGATTCCGGCCAGATACCGGGCTGCCGGCTTTTCATTTCCGGGAGGATTAACGGTGTCAAACCCTATCAGCTCTCTCAACAGTTCAATACAGTCCACAAAATACCTCCTTGTTCCGGTACAATCAGTATGTAATCCTGCGGTTTCTCGCAGTCACCTGCCATCTGTCCGCCACCTGCCCGTCCTTTGCCACCAGAATTTCCGGATACAATGCAGTGGTGGGACATATATGGGTTGGAATCACATAGAGGCAGGTTCCTATGGCCGGTATCCTGCTTTCATCCTCCAGCCGGAATGCCCAGTGTTCCTCGCTGTGTATAATGGGCACTGCATCCTCCAGACCTACGATATAGCCCCGCTGTCCCGCGGGGTCCGAAGCAATAGCCTTATAGCCCAGGTCCGTGGTAAACACGCCCTTGGCGGGATGGCTGATGACCCTGGTCATCACGGCAGCTCCTGGAATAAAATCCAAATCCGGCAGGTTCATGTAATACCCTGCATCTGTTATAAACGCAGTGCCCGGGGACAGATACCACCGTGTAGCGCCCGCATGGCACGGAAAGGAAGGGGTACCGCCTGCCACTGCCAGCTCGCAGCAGATTCCATCCCCGTTCAGACGTTCCATGATGTCCGACACCTTTTTATCCGTGTCATCCACTTGGGCCTGTCTTACAGCTGCGTCCTTATTATTGTGGTTTCCGTCGTAGCAGTGCATTCCGCACAGACGAAGCCCCGGAAGAGAGGATGCAGAACGGTAGAGCTCCTCCAGCCGTTCAATGGGCACTCCGGTACGGTTCATTCCCATATTTACATCCACCAGCATGGGCAGCACAGCATTGTGTTCCACGCACACCCCGGACAGAGCCTCAAACTGGGCCAGGTCATCCTCCACACCGTAGAATACCGTATCCGGATACGCCTTTGCCAGCTTCACGAAACGTTCCATGTTGGGACCAATCAGCGGATAGGCCAGAATTACCTTTTCTGCCCCTGCCTCTGCGGCCATCTCCGCCTCTGCCACTGTGGCTGTTTTAAACTTTGTAATGCCGTACTCCATCTGCATCCGCACCATATCCTTGGATTTGTGGCTTTTTACATGGGGCCACAGCCGTTCGGGGCTTCCTGCTGTCCGTATTGCCTTCTTTATATTTTCCCTGATGATCTCCTCATAATATATGAGGCTGGGTGATATGATTGTATCTGTGTTCTTTAATTCATACATGTGTTCCATATCCATTCTCCCTACTCTATGATTTTTCCCCTGCACACAACATGTTTTATATGACGCAGCGCCTTTATATCCCTGAGAGGATTCTGTTCTGCAGCTATGAAATCCGCCTCATACCCGGGGGCCAGCCGCCCCAAGAAATCCCCCCAGCCCAATGCCCCGGCGCCCTCCAGGGTGGCGGCGTGAATCACCTTTTCCGGCGTAAGGGCGCACCTGCTGCATAACAGCTCCATCTCCAGCCAGGTTTCGTCAAAAAAGGTATATCCGCATCCTGCGTCCGTTCCCACCAGGGGACGCATCCCCAAATCCGCCAGGCGGCCGAATATTTCACATTCCCGCTTTTCCTGTTCCAGGAGGAATGCTTCTCTCTCATCCGGTTTTCTCACACCTTCCCTGACCTGGTCCAGTTGGTGGTAATTATTAGATATCCCAATCATAAAATACCGATGGTCCCCGCGGAAGGCTTCCATCACATCCGGCTCATAACACCGTTCCAAAAGTCCCAGGCAGGGGTTTCTCCTGAAACAGGCGCAGTGTTCCACGCTGTCCACCCCGGCCTCCATGGCGTTTACGTAGGAACTGGTTGTCAGGCAGTGGGCTGCCGTGGGAAGTCCCAGCTCATGGGCTGCCTCCACCGCTGCACGTATTTCTTCCCTGCTGTAGGAGTCATGCTCCGGTACCGAGCCCGGGGTAAGCTGGCCTCCGCTGACAATCAGCTTGACGCAGTCACAGCCCGCTGACTTCCGTTCTTTTACAGCCTGTATCAATCCCTCCATACCGTTGGACGTTTTTCCCAGAAAGGCCAGATGGCCTCCGTCCGGGGTAAGGGGCATCCCTGCTACCTGAATCCTCGGCAGCTCTGTCCCCGGTTTTGCGCCTGCATCCCCGCCCCGCAGAGCTCCTATCAGCTCCATGGAGCTTCCTGCGTCCCGGACCGTTGTGACGCCTGAGCGCAGAAGGGTCCCGGCGTGCTCCACGGCCCTGGCCAGACGGGTTTTCCTGTCCTCCCTCCGGTAGATGCCATAGGTGTCCCGGCAGGGCGTAAACTCCAGATGTACGTGGGTATTGACCAGACCCGGCAGGATATAGCAGTCCGAAAAATCCATGACCCTGGCCCCGGGATATGCCGGACCCAGTTCCTCAAAGGAACCCATCTCCTTAATCCGGCTTCCTTCCAGAATCATTCCCGTGTATTTCATCTTCATGTCATCGGAATCATAGATTCCCTTCCCATGGACCAGTACCGGTATCTCCACCTTTTCCTCCTCCGTCCTGTATTCTCACATAACCTGACCGTTGGCCTTAATCTATCCCTTCACTGCTCCGGCCGTCATACCCTGCACAATGTACTTCTGGAGTATCATGGTCAGAATGATGGTTGGAACAATAACCACAATGGTGGCAGCCAGCATACGTCCCCAGCGAATATCCGCGCCGGACACGAAATACTGCAATGAGACAGGAAGTGTCCTTGTCTTTTCACCGCTGAGTATAAGGGCAAACTGGAAGTTATTCCAGGAGCCCAGGAATGAAAGGGTGGAGCAGGTCACCAGCCCCGGCGCGCTGATGGGCAGCAGAACATCTTTAAAGCATTTCTGTCTGGTACAGCCGTCCACAATGGCCGCCTCCTCCAGTTCCAGAGGCAAATCACTGAAAAAACCCACCATAATCCACACAATCAGCGGAAGTGACAGCACCATGTGGCTGAGAATCAGCACACCGTAGGTATCTATCATGCGCAGCTTGGAAAATATGAAATAGTATGGCAGCAGAATGGATATGTTGGGCAGAAGGCGTGCCGTCAGGATTGCCGTATTGGCCTTCCCCATTTTATATCTGGCTATGGCATAGGCTGCCGGCACTCCCAAAAGCAGGGACAGGGCCGTTGACGCCACTGCCACAATGGTGGAGTTCATCATATAGGTTCCATAGTGCTGTGTCTTAAATATGTAAATGTAGTTATCCAGTATCGGTTTAAATCCAAAGAGCTTGGGAGGCATGATATATACCTGGGCCATATTCTTAAAGGATGAAATCAACACGAAATACAGCGGAAACAAAATCGGTATGACAATGACCAGCACCAGGATTCCGAATAATAACTTTGATATAATTTTCTTTGCCCTGTATTTTTTAACCGCCATAATACGCCACCAACTTTCTCTGTATCTTCATGACCAAAACGCTGAGCAGCAGCACAATCACAAACAATATCATAAGCATTGTAGAGGAAAGGCCGAATTTGTAATAGGAAAATGCCGTTTCATAGGCAAACAGGTTCAGTGTCCTGGAGGCATTGGCCGGTCCTCCCTTTGTCATGGCGTAAATCAGGTCAAAGGACTTGAATACGTCTATGAACCGCAGCAGACCGATGGAGAACAGGGTCTGGGTGAGCAGAGGCAGGGTTACCTGGAAAAATGTCTGGATAGGTGTTGCCCCGTCCACCCTAGCGGCCTCCATGGGGTCTGTGGGCAGAGAGGACAGTCCTGCCAGACATACGATCACTACCATGGGCGTCATCTGCCACGTCTCCACTGCCGCAATAGCAGGGATAACAGTCTGTTTGGCCGACACAAAGGCAGACCTGGGAAGTCCCACGGTTGTGAAGATGTAATTGAGCAGGCCGGAGGATGGTTCGTAAAACAGCATCCACATAAGTCCCACTGCCACAGGCGCCATCATGTATGGCAGCAGCACCACTGCCTTTACCCCGTTCTTGCCCCAAAAATCCTTATTCAGCACAAGGGCGATGGCAAGGCCCAAAAGCATTTCCGCCACCGTGGCGATTGCCGTATAGTAAAATGTGATTCCTAAGGACTGCCAAAATTCCCTGCTGGCCAGCACATCCAGATAATTCTTTCCCCAGTTAAAGCGCATTCCGTTTCCCATCAGCAGGTTCCAGTCGTTCAGGCTGAACAGGAAGGTCATTGCAATGGGAACCGCGATCATGGCCATCATAAATATAAGGGCAGGAAGGGAAAAGACCCATTTAATATGTTTGTTGACAAAATTGTTCATATATACATCCCTCTCTGTTGTTAGAAAGGAGCCTTGTTACAGGCTCCTCAGGCTGTAGACAACTAGCCTCCTAAGGGGGCGGTTGTCTTTTTCTTTTCTCTG
>ENA-OPSU01000503-OPSU01000503.1-human-gut-metagenome-genome-assembly--contig:-NODE-503-length-21637-cov-3.367019_pt1 | contig 21637 bp, 19 predicted proteins | sample MGYA00241811_ERZ501913 | MGnify/ENA primary metagenome ERZ501913 (study PRJEB25962, sample SAMEA2042113) | human gut metagenome | biome: human gut; feature: human-associated habitat; material: faeces...
TGCACACAAAGCGAGTCCCGGTTTTCCATTTCCGTTTCCGGCCTTTTTCATATCCCACGCTGCGTCTCTGATAGAAGCGTTCAAGGATTGAGTGATGATTGCAAGATTTCCAAGCGTATAAAGCATGGAGTCCCGTTGCCTCTCTAAATCATCTGTAGCACAGGGTGGCCAGTTGTTTTTCCACCTCTTCGGCATGAGGTGTTCAAGGCTGTACTGGTTAAATCCCAATAACGCAACCGAACTGTTGGATGGGCGTATCTTACTTTCAATAAGATAAATGATTCCTTTCGACTGGAGATTGACCAACTTGGAATTTTCAAATCCATTCCACAATTCATCGTCATCAGGTGTGTATGTTGTGGCATCCCCAGCACTTTTCAACCTTGCCAGCAACGTATCGGCGTCCAAAACACGGTTTAGAATCAGAGATGTAAACAGGTTGTTGTAGTTTTTGTTGGATGCGCGGACAATCATTCTCCGCATGATATAGCTTTCAAGGATTCCATAAATCTTGTTTCTTTCGGCCTCGTCAGAGACATTCTTTGCAACAAAGAGAATGTAAGGAATCATGGTGGTATTCTTCAGGCCGAATATCACAACATTAATTCTTTCTACACCGAAGTTAGAGGGAACACTCCGCTCGCACTGGTCCAGCTTAAATGTATTCATAAAACAAAGTGCGTAATCATGCATTGCGCCAAGGACTACATTTTTATCCCCGCCACAATAGGTATTGATAAAGTGCTGGTATGACTGTGATAGATGATCCACTCTTGCATACATCAGCTTATCTTCATTCGCGATATTGTAATTGCGATCTTGAATGAAAAGCTGGAAATAGGCATCAAAGAAAATATCAATCATTGCCCGTTTGAGACGGCCCGTCTCTAATTCCGTATCCCAATAAGCCTTTGCGTCATCATCCTTCTCAAACACAGATACCCATTTCGACTCATACTCCTGGACAGTTTCGCGGCTGAAGAAGTAGTTTTTTAGCAGTTCTGATGTAGTCAGGTTCACGCCCAGGGAATTGATGGTATCAAAAATCTGCTGTTCATCCTCATCCTCGTCCAAATCAATTTTAACAAACTGCGTATTTGTCATGATTGTCATAATGTCCAATTTCGTCTCGTCAAGATGATTGACAAAGAAATTGTACGCTTCAATAATTCTGGAACCTGGAGCCGGATTGTCAATCTGCTCAGCTGTTGTGGATGCCATCACTTTCTCAAAAGCGGCAATGTCATTTTTGCCGTGGCAAAGTGCAAGCGTTTGTCCCATAAGCCTGAACTGCAAATCGAACATTGTTGTCTGCCCAGTCTTTAAGCAGAGAACTTTCATGAAAATCAGAAAAGTAGTCAGTCTCTGCTGTCCGTCAACGACGGTTTTGCATACTGTAAATAAGTCACCCTGTTTGCGTTTCCGGCCGGCTTTCAAAATGATAGACCCAAAGAAATGGGGTTTTCCTGTTTTTACCACAAACTCCATATCGTCCAGCAAACGCTGCCAGAGGTCATCCTTCCAAACATAGGAACGCTGGAAAAACGGAACCTCAACCAAGGTGAAATTATCAAAAATGTTTTGTATCAATGCTTTATGCGCATCCATATGTATCTCTCCTATTAGTGATTTTTCAAGCAGTAATCAATGGGACCGTTGCCTCCCAATTCTTAACCGGATCTCATCGTTAGATAACACGAAAAACGATCATCTCATCAATCCCCACATCTTCAATCTGGCATTCAACATAGTCCCGCACATAGGGTTGCAAGTGGTAGAAGTAGGTACATTGATGAAAATACTCCACCAACGCAGGAGACAGTCTCTTATATCCATACTTCCCCATAAGCGTTCTGCGCTTGACTCGGACATAAGGCTTTCCTCCGCCATAGAGAATACGGAGGCGGGCATTTTTGAAAAACAATTCCAAGTCGGAAGTCTCTGTGGTATAGGCATCTGCTTCAAGTTCTCTGCCTGCTATTTGGGCATCCCTTTGTATAATGGGAAACTCAGCGTCAATCGCAGGTTTATCGCTGAAATAGGTCAGCCAATATGAAACATCCAGAATCAGCTGCCGCTTGTTATCCCGATAGTCCTTTTGAAGAAAGGGACGTTCATGCTCCCAAACTCGATTGAGAAACTCGGCTTGTGCCTGACAGCCAAGCCTCATACCGGCGATGACAACGGCAACATCAAGTGCAGAATAACAGAGTTTCTCCATCATTGATCCCCCTTGGCTCCGTTGCATTTCCGGCACAAAATCTGCAAATTCTCAGGAACACTCTTACCGCCCTTATTCATTGGAACGATGTGGTCTACCTGGAAGAAAACGCGGGAGTGGTTTGCGGTTCCACAACAAGCGCACTGATACTCACCAGCGGCGTTTTTAGCTTTTTCAAACGCCCCGTCCCGCAATGCCTTTTCCAGTTTGGGCGCAACTGCGCCAATTTCATAGAGCGGTAAATCTTCCAACTGACGAGATCCAAATTTTACATTTGCTTCATCCTCATAAATGCCAGGGTGAGAGATTTTCATGCACTCAATATCCAGCTGCCGCAAAAAATACAGCTTGCGTCCAAAGAACAGACGGAGCATATTGTCATCAGCAGAATCCCAGAGGGAATTTACATACTCAGCCCGCTTGCGCTCTCCCATATCCTCGTTCCAAATATGCTGTGCGATTTGCGACACATCCAGCTTATTCCTGTCAATCTGGTCGAAGGTATAAAACTGGGGCGCTGCTTCATACTGGGCATAATATTTCAAAATGCTGATAACATCTCTTGGCTCATAGGGAGGAATCATTTCACCACAAAAGAAACTGTCTCTGCACTGTTCCTCCATCTCGTTCAGCAGGTTTTCCGAAAGATACTCATCTGTTGTACCGTAACTTTTGAACAGAGTCGGGAGGGATTCCATCAAGTTCCGATATGCTTCTGCTGTACTGTCGTACACCATCACCTGATAGGAGAGGTCCATACCGTTTTCCTCCAAATAGGTAAAAGCATACATCCCCAATGGGACTCTTTGTATAAAAGGGACTTTCTCTAATGCAGAGGTGTCCACGGCATCGTCCAGAACAGACGCAAATTCTTCGATTTTGGAAATCGCAATCATCCGTAGCTCATGTCTGGCGCGTTCTGTCTTGTTGTCTGTAAATTCGTTATTGCCACCGAACAGGCTTTCAGGGTTTACCCAAGCAATATGCTCATTCCAGTTATCGACAAAGGACACGATATAGGCACTGGCGGTGCCGCCTGCCTTAACACCCCGGAGCGCACGTCCAATCATCTGGGTCATTAGAATGGAGGACACGGTGGGACGGGCGAGGAACACGGTTTTAGTTTGGGGAAGGTCAACGCCCTCTGTAAGGATATTGACGTTGATAAGGACTTGAAGCCCTCCCCGCCGATACCGCTCTATTTTGTCTTCGTTATCCTTGCGGCTGGTGGTCACGCCGGTGACAAGGTCTTTTATGTCGGATACAACATAATCCGTTTTGATGCCAGCCTTATTGAACAGCGCCGCCAGTTGGATGGCATGGACGACATTCACCGCAAACACAATCGTCTGACCATATTCTTCTTGTTTGGCGCAGTATGTCTCCACAATCAACTTGTTACGGGCCGTACTTCCGGCAATCTGCACCGCGATATCATCCGGGAGCGTGTCCAAGTACTGAATGCTTTCCCATGCGTCAAGTCCAAGGGAATCCCCATACGCTTCTTCCGTGTAGTAACTTTCAAAAATAGGCTTGGAAAGAATCTGCCGGTTGATCAGTTCTTTCAATCCGATTTGGTATGTAATGCCTACATCCCCATGAACGACCTGGCCGTCCCTGATACCATCCGAATATATCTTGGCGAGGAGTCCCTGCTCATCCTCCGCAGTGCGGAAGGGCGTGGCGGTCAATCCGATCAGTTTCACGGCTGGAACCTTTTCCCGCACATAGTCAATCACCCGGCGGTAGGTCTTAGCGGTAGAGTGGTGGGCTTCGTCTACAATCAGATAAATTTCTTTCTCGCCTTTCAGCCATGGGTCCAGGCGGTTCAGGTTTCGACCAATGCTGTCCTTACTGACAATCAAGAGGTTGTCAGTAGGCTTTATATCGCTTGTTCGGTCATGGCTGGACGCGCCGGAGATAATGCGAAAGCTGAAGGAAGAAACATGGGGGATAACCTCTGTGTACGCAAATTTCTGAAAGGATTCTGCCGCTTGGTCCAGAAGCATCTGCCTGTGGGCAATCCATAAAATCTTTTTCTTTCTGTCTATTGCGTTTTTCAACAGCCAGGTGGAGGCGGTATAGGTCTTACCGCCGCCTGTGGGCAGAACGACTAATGTACTGTAAGATGCCGACTGGTTCATCTTGTCCAATCCGGCCATGGCCATCTTCTGATGTTCGTAGGGCGTTCTGGTATTCGTACCAGCTCTTGGAAATATATCACCAAAAGATTTGACCTCAATAAAATCTGTTGTCATGCTGTTCACCCGCCTTGTCCTTGTAGTAATTGGGTACATTATTTCATCCCTACTATACCACATAGGCCGACAGATTTCCAGATAAAGCCCGATATTTCTTCAAGCAGTCATGCCGCTGTAACGCATAAAACGCCAGAGGGAGGCTCACCATATAGTAAGTCTCCCTCTGGTATTCATGTTCTCCCACTGACGCATTTGCAAGGGTTTTGAACCTCCTAAGCGTTACACAACTCGCCCCTGACAATTTCCTCGGCGCGGTTGGCGATGCTGTTCATAGCCCGAACCCACTCCATTTGTGACTGCCGCTTCAAATTCTCGGTTACACCCTCGGTCTCCGCCATCTGCTGGACAATAAGCCAGTATCGGTTCTGCACCTGCTCGTTGAGGTTGGCAAGGTAGGTGTGCAGCTTGCCCGTCAAGGTCAGGTGGTTGAGCAGAAGCGGATTTGTTTCTTCCAGATACAGCCTGTGCATCCGTCCCCACTTTCCGATGGGGCGGTCATCGTCCTCCAGCAGTTCGATGGCCGGAATATAGTAGTCCCCGACAAGGACGTAATCAAGGCCGGTCTGCTCATCATGGATTTTCGGTCTCAATTCGCTCATGGTTTTTACCTCCGATGTGATAGTTTTGATTTTCGGTTGCCGCTACTGAAAATATGTCATACCGTTTTGCCAGAGGTAATCGACTGCCAAAGCACTGCTTTTCTTATCATTCTTTATATAAGGTTGACTAAGAAAAGCATCCGCAGTGATATGATATTATCAATCACAGTGGATGCTAAATATGTTAACATGGTTTTCTCTTTGTATTTGGTCCCATTCCTTCCCGCCTGGAATTATGGGTCTGGTTCTGGTTTTCCGGCTTTACCTTTTCCGTAATGCTGTTAAACATTTCATTTGACTTTTTTCTGGCCTGCTTTTCTTCTTCATATCTGTCCATATCCGTCTCCCATCTGCCGCCTGCATCCGCGGGTGCACACACGGTGCATACACGGCTGTGATTTCTCTGACAACAGTATGTCCTGAAAAGAAGAAAAATATGTAAAAAGTTCTAAACTTAACTTGTATTTTTTTCCAACCGTGCTATAATCGAATCAATGGGGACATAGCTCAGCTGGGAGAGCGCTGCGTTCGCAACGCAGAGACCGCGGGTTCGAATCCCGTTGTCTCCATTTTATATGGTGTGCCAAAACCCTTTGCACAGAAAGGATTTTGGCCTTTTTATTTTATATCCCCCTATAAATTCCATATACATCCCAAATAAAACCTGTAAAACATAAAAATCATCCGTAAAATGAATGAAACCAGGAGGAACTACATGATGAATGATGAAATCTTTATGAAAGAAGCCATACGCCTGTCCCAGCTGGCTGTCAGCCATGGAAACGAACCCTTTGGAGCAGTGCTGGTCAAGGACGGCGAAATTATCTTCAGCAACGAGAACCAGATTTATACCGGCTCCGATCCCACCTTCCACGCAGAAGCCGGACTGCTCCGGCGTTTTTGCGCAGAGACGCATATCACGGATTTACGCGAATATACACTTTATTCCAGCTGTGAACCCTGTTTCATGTGCTGCGGCGCAATGGTATGGACCAAATTGGGGCGGCTGGTCTATGGCGCCAGCGATATTGATTTGTGCAGCATACTTCATGAGAAAGGAGCCGAATGCTGCAAAATCGTCTTTGAGCATTCCCCCTGGAAACCGCAGGTTACGTCCGGGGTCCTGAGGGACGAAAGCCTAAAGATATTGACAGCTTATTTTTCAAAAAATACAAAAGGCTGAGACATTCTCTCTGCTGCCTGACTCCGGGGTTCTTAGATTCTATGGATGAACCGGCTGATTCCGGAAAGACCAATACAACGCCCGGCGTCTTGTGCGAAAATGGCAGGGTGGGCATAAAGCCGCCTGCCAAGCCGTGCAGCCTTAACCCAGACAGCCTCTCCCCGCCATCAAAATGGAAGCTGTGCCGGTGTATACTGGACCGTAATCCATTTCAGCTCCGTAAACTCGTCAATGGAATAGGAACCGCCTTCTCTTCCCACGCCGCTGTTCTTGACTCCTCCAAAAGCCACAGTGGAGTTATCAGAAACCGTCGCGTTATTGATATGCACCATACCGGCCTCCATGTCAAGAGACAGGGACATGGCCTTTGACAAATCATTGGTCAGAAGTGATGAGGAAAGTCCGTATTGGTTGTCATTGCAAAGGCGGACAGCGTCCTGCGCATCCACTGCCTTAATGATGGAAGTGACCGGCCCAAAGCTTTCCTCATAGAATATCCTCATATCCGGCGTTACATCCTTCAGCACTGTGGGCTGGTAAAAGTTTCCCTCATGGGTCCCGCCGGTCATCAGCACGGCGCCTTTGGATACAGCATCCTGAATCTGGCTGTCAATGATCTGGCACTGCTCCTGTTTAATGAGAGGCCCGATGATGGTATCCTTCTGGTGCGGATCCCCTACCTTCATGGTTCTGGCATAGGCAGCAAACGCTTCACAGAACGGGTCGTATACCGGCTCCTCCACAATCAGCCTAGATGTACACATGCATATCTCTCCCTGATGGAAAAATGCTCCGAATCCCGCAATCCTGACAGCCTGTTCCACGTCAAAATCCTTTAAAAGGATAAGAGGATTCTTACCGCCCATTTCCAGAGAATATTTCTTAAAAAGAACGGACGCTTTAGAGGCAATCCCCCTGCCAACAGCAGTAGAGCCGGTAAATGCCACCATACGGATGCGTTCATCTTCAATAAGCTTGTTTCCAACCTCCTCACCGGAACCAGGAACCAGATTGAACACACCCTTTGGAATTCCTGCCCCGTCCAGGGCCTTGGCTATCATTACACCGGAAACAGGCGTTGCGCTGGCTGGTTTGAGCACAAAGGTATTGCCTGCTGCCAGGGCAAAGGCCACCTTTTTAAGAGCCAATAACAATGGGAAATTAAAGGGAGCAATCCCTGCAACCACCCCCAGGGGAAGTCTTCGGATCATGGATATTTCCCCCGCCTCCTGCTGCTGGACCTGGCCGAATACCCGCCGGCACTCACCGGCTGCTGTTCTGAGTATATCCACTGCAAATCCAGCTTCAAAGTACGCCTTTCCAAAAGCAGAACCGCTTTCCCCCATCAGCACATCCGCCACCTCATCCATGTGCTCCTGCATCCAGTCAGCTGCCTTCAGAAGAATCTGCTCCTTTTGGGCGGCCGGTGTGTCTGCCCACGGTCTCCATGCCCTTTGGGCAGCTGCAATGGCCTCCTCCACTTCTGCCCCGCCTGCAAAATGCACCCTGGCAAACACAGAATCATCAGCCGGATTCTTATCCTCAGCCACATATCCTGTCACAGTGTCCTTCCATTCCCCGTTTATGTATAATTGATATTCCATTCTCAATGCCTCCTATCTCATCTTCAGCAGGGCTTTAATGGCTTTCCCGCTGTGGGAAGCCTCAAAGGCCTCATTAATCTCATCAAATTCAAACACGCGAATCAATTTGTCAAAGGGGAACTTTCCCTGCCTGTAGTATGAAATCAACTGAGGGATAAACAGTTTGGGATTTGAATCCCCTTCCACAATGCCTATGAGGGACTTTCCCTCGCCCATCAGCTCCTCCTGGACCTGTATGGTCAGCTCTCCCGTCACACCCAATACCACGGCCGTCCCCAGGAATTTCACACAGGCCAGTGCCTTTTTTACAAAGTCAGGTACGCCGCTGGTATCAATAGCATAATCCGCTCCGCCTTCCGTAATTTTCTTGATTTCACTTACAATACAGTCACATTTTTTCCGGTTGATGGTATGGGTGGCTCCCAGTTCTTTTGCCAGGACAAGGCTTTCTTCATTTCCGCCCACTGCAATAATATTTTTACAGGGACACAGATGGGCTGCCATGATAGCACTCATGCCAACTGTACCGCAGCCAAACACCACCAGGCTTGAGCCGGCCGTGGGTTTGAGCCGGTTCAGGACAGCGCCCGCTCCTGTCTGGATTCCGCATCCCAATGGTCCCAGGATATCCAGTTCCAAATCCTCATCCACTTTAATGATGCTGTTCTTATGGACAACGGAATAGGTTGCAAAGGAGGATTGTCCGAAAAAGGAAGAAATTTCCTGGCCATTCTTGGACAGACGCTTAGTGCCGTCGCTCATGACACCGCCAAAATTAATGGCATTAAAATTCTCGCAGGCATAGGGTCTGCCCGCCAGACAGCTCTTACAATGTCCGCAGTATCCGAAGGAAAATACCACATGATCCCCCTTCTGAAACTCCGTCACTCCCTCTCCCACCTTCTCAACAATCCCACATCCCTCATGGCCCAAGACGGCCGGGAGTGGTACCGGAATCATCTGATGCTGCGCCACCTCATCTGTGTGGCATACACCGCTGGCCGCTATCTTTACCATCACCTCCCCTTCACGGGGATCCTGCAGGTCCAATTCCTCAAACTGGAAGGGCTTACCTTTCTCTCTCACAACTGCTGCTGTTATCTTCATCTGTTAAACCTCCCTCTCTCTTATTTATTGTACCATCATATCACTAATCGCGATAACTTAGAACAATAGTTTGTATTTTAACATATTTACTAATATTTTAACGATAAATCAAAATATTTTTTACAATTTCCGACTTCATTCGACTATAGTCATACATTTATTTACATTCAGGGAATTCATCTGCCCGGCAGGAGTTCAGCCGACCAGCAGGAGTTCAGCCCCAAAACAGCTTAATACGAAAATATATTTTCTGAAATGCAAAAAAACCAGACGTCACAGCCTGGCCATTATATCTCTAAACCTGGTATATTCGGATTTCCTACCATGCTTCAGGCGGATCCGTTACCTGGCTTTTACTGTACTCGAATATTACCTTGTTAAAATCCTTCCCCCGGTCCAGATTATATTTACTGTAATAGAGCCACACAGTCAGTTTATCGGGTGTTCCATTCATCTCATTATGCTGGGAAACAATACCCTGAACCTCATGGTCAATCCGCCAGGGTTTATATACAATGACATACAGGTCCGTTTCTCTGACATTCAAACCGCTATATGAGAACACCTTATAGATTCTGTAATCAGGCAGCCGAATATAACAGGCCGCCAGGAGCAATACCATAAACAGGCCTGCGGCGGCCATATATTTCCATATTTTTTTCATTTCTCCCCCTCCATTACTTATAGAACGGAGAAGTGTATAATAATTCCCTTTGTTCGGTCAGTATGCTTGTATTTTTTGATTTATTTCCGACACTTATAATATCAGGAGAACTATTACGATAAAACAATACACAATATGAAATAAGGCCCGAAGCAGCTTACAATTTTGTTCTTATACTGCGGAACTTCGTGAGAAATGAAAGCCTCACAATTTCTATACGGTTATGAGAGCCCTCTCTTGGATGCATTATCGTGATGCATTATCGTGATGCATTATCGGGGTACATTATCGGGGTACATTATCGGGGTACATTATCGGGGTACATTATGAAAGACGCATTATACCAAGGACCATTGTTTATGGTACATTTTATCGCTTATTTTTTCTGTTTATTTTTTCTGTTTTTACTGTTCATTACAAGAATTGCTTGCCATCCTCCCCGCCTATATGATATAATTAATCTCGTTGGAGACATAGCTCAGCTGGGAGAGCATCTGCTTGACGTGTAGAGGGTCGCAGGTTCGAGTCCTGTTGTCTCCACTGGATATTTGTGCCGGAACCTTTGTTTTTACAGGGTCTTGGCACATTTTTTATTATTCTGATGACAATTGTTCAAAAAGGGACTAAACCGATTGGCCTAATCCCTTCTCTGCAAACAGTTTTTCAATTACTATCATTCTCTTTCCCGTTCCAGATTCCGTTCTTATCCACGTACCATCCGTCGGTTCCCAGGCCACACGTTCATAGGTACTGCCATCATGCCGATTAAAATATCTCTCTTTCCATATCTGTAATCTCAGCTTCCGTACTCTCTTCTATAAAATACCGTATCTCCTCCATCACACTGTCGGCTTGGGCGCTATGCGGTACGATAGCAGCCACGCCAATGACAATGGTCTGGTGTATATCCTGCTCTCCCACCTCTGCCACAGCCACGTTAAATTTGTTCCGCATTTTAGATAGTAAGCTTTTAACAACCATACGTTTTTCTTTTAATGAATGAACCCAGGGCGCGTGGAGCTTGATTTTTAATGATAATATTAGCATTGTATTTACCTCGATAATAGTATTTTTAGAACCGAATAAAGAACCGCCCTCCGGTAAGAAAACAGTTCACCATACATCTGATACATCACTTTTCAATTTCTCATCCCATCATAGCAACACATTCCTCTTTAAACTTCATCTCCAGACCAGCCAGCATTATACCGTCTATACATTAATAAAAACCATGCTGCCGAATTTGAGAAGATACATGGAAAGAAATTTCTTGCGTCGTGATTATATATCCCCTTTATACCTTAAAGCCAAATATTATTACCATCCCACTTTATTTCTACAGCGTCACTTCCATCCACTGCCCATGCGATTAGCTCTGACACAAATGCCGGAGTGACAGCAGCTTGATTCAAACCAGGCGACAGATATCGCTTCCAGCATCCATCCGTAATTTTCCCCTAGAATACATGCCCCTTGCTGACTGCATAGGAAGCAGGATTCTTCGTCCTGACGGCCATAGCTGTTAAACCTCTCTATAATTGACAGCATAAATCTTATTAATCATCTTCCAACAGTGCCATATGATTGTTCTGCAGCTTATCATAACAGATAAGATTGCATGTAGCCACCCAGGCTTCCACTGTCTGCCCATCTGGTATCATATACTCAAATTTTACCCAATAGGTATTAAACATTTTGTCCCAGCCCTTGGCATGACTGCGGGCGTTTATTTCTTCCTCTGATGTTTTCCATGGTCATAGATTCGCTCAATATTGGATGTTAGCCCTGCTATATTCAAATTATCTATAACTGGTGATATTTGAGATGCAATGCCAAACATTTTATTATAATCAAGCTGGTCATATGGAAATGTACGGATGCATTTAGCAAGAGCATTCCACTCCCCTATACACGCTGGAGTTATTGATTTGCAGACACTGTCTGTGATATCCTTTACATAAGAATTAGCTGCAAGCACAGGTTTTATTTGAGAACAAACTCCCCTCTCTGCCACTTATCCACAATTATAATACCACTATATATAGATAAACACAATATCAATCCTGATTATCTTGTGTTTTTAGTGGATAATGTGGATAAGTGTGTGGATAACCGGTGGATTAAATGTGGATGCAAACCGTTTTCTTTTTATAATTCCTTTTTATGGTTCCCTTTTACGGTTCCTCCATCCATATTTCATTTCCCGCCGTTTTATTTACCATTTTATTTGTCTCCCAAAAATATTGCCCCATGATTTATAATGTAGTATGATTAGGATATATTATCTAGTAAACTGACCTATCAATCACACCACAGGAGGTATTAAAATGAAATTCTTCACCAAGGCACTCATCATCCTGGCGGTTATTCTCCTTATATTGGCATTGGGCGACAGCATATTCAACGGTCTTTTCAGCAATGACGGTTATCGCCCCGTAACCCAGCAAATGAAAGAGATCATGACAGGAACCGATTAGGTTCCTTTTTTGATACCCTGTCGCTGATATTCACAATTTTCTTACAAATCGTTCATATTTTCGCTACAGGATGCTCATAGGATGCTCATATTTAGCCCATATACTATATCTTGTAAGTTGATATTGCTAATCAGACTTTTTTTCATAATACAGCCGGCAGGAGAAATCCTGACCGGCTCCTCCCTTTTTTAAGGCTTTTTGACCTGTACTCTTCCTCCCACACCTTGTCCACCCGCGGATGAGGGCTCCAGATTCAAACAATATCTGACGCCTCCCCCAGTTTATATCTGACAAAAATAAAAATACTCCACCTCATTGATGATAATACTCATATTGGGGTTATCCAGCAAACTTCTTGTCCTGTTTATAACATTTATGAGCGACTTCTTATAGGTTCTGCTATCAGCCACCTCCACCGGGTTCCTGACAGCAGAGACACAATGCCCTACTTTCCCCAGTTGGCAGCCGCGTATCTCACCGCATATCAAGCTGTGTGTTGTCACTGTCCCGGTGACATAGACTCCTGTGGAGCCGTACTCCTCGTCCGCAGCCATTTCCCAGCATCTTCCCACAAAGTCGTCTGTGTAATATTTTGTATCAATCCCAAAAAATGTGATAATATACTGCTCTGTTGTCATATTAATACCCGCAGCCTTTTACAATATCTTATTCAGACATAGCGCATTCATTGCAGGTCCACATATCCTAAAACAGATTCAGAACAGTGATACTCCATGGATTCCCCCTTCTATTCCTCCCTGCCTATCTGCTTTATGATTTGATTGACATACGTGCTCAGCCCTGCCAGCAGGATTCCCTGGGTTATGGCGGTAAATATTGCCATGAAAATTTCCTGCCCAGACCGGCATGTACTTGTGGCAAGCACATAAATCCCGCATATGACAATTCCCAGGCCGCCGTTGATTAAGGGGATATATCTGTCCTTCACCGCCTCACTCTGCTTAATCCACATGCCCACAAAATACAGCACAAGAGCCACCACAATTAGCTCCGGCTTTACATAATCCGTTATCTGCATACACACTTTCCTCCTGTTACTTGTCTTACTATCAGTATATTAAGCTGAACAGGTTTTGACAGTCCCAAGCCCAAAAAAGAGAAGCCCTACGGCTCCTCTTCCATTTTCCCATAAACCTCAGTATCTGCTTTCTGTCTCAGTGTGTTAGGCCCCAGATACTCGCCACCGTGCCATCTGGGATTGAATGTCTCTACATTCTTTGCCTGCTCTTCCAGTTCCTTTGTGGATTTCTGCTCTCCCTGTTTCATTTTCATCACCTCTGGGATAGTATGTACCATGACAGTGGGAAACATGTATCAGATATACAGTATCAGAAATCTCCGCCCCGGCAAAGCCCCTGTGTTTAAAAAATCAGCCCCGGCACGCCACTGGCGCCGGAGCTGATTTAAAAAGGGGAGGATAAGTATTAATTATTTTCTCTTTCGTGTATACTCCTATTATGGCCCCATCCCAAAGAATTATACACACCCGATACATTTTTTTAATTTATTTTCCTCTCCCCTGTTTTTCCCGCCATTCCCGCTCCCCTGCCGTCTGTTTTATTCCGCTCTGGCTCTACAGTATCATCATCAGTGTCCCGGTTATCAGCACCGTGCTGATGACGACGGATATAGAGTTCACCGCGCTTGCCAGTCCCACATCCGCCCCCAGGTTTCCTGTAAATGCAGGTGCGGCAGAGGACATGGGGCTGAGGGCAAGTATGGTCAGAGCCTGCCTGTATTCTATCCCAAAGGGCAGCAGGAAATAAAAGACCAGAGCCAGTACAATGGCCAGTGAATACCGGGCCGCAAGTATCTTCACGATTTTACCCGGCTGGCTGCTGTCCCCGTTCAGCTTAAATCCCACCCCAATCATAAGCATGGCCATAAATGCATTTGCATTTCCAATCACTCCGGTAAATGAGGTAATGGGGGCCGGCAGTCCCACATGGAGAAGCGACAGCACGGTCATAATCAGATATGCGTCAAAAGGAATGGATTTGAGCAGCGTCTTTATAACCGGAAACATGCTGAACCTGGCGTTCTTCTCCTTTGTCGCCACCGCCGCGCTGTAGGCCCCGCCCAGACAGATAAACGCGTTTCCGGTATCAAACAGGCTGGTTGCCACCACACCAACAGGACCCAGGAAGCTCTGGGCAAAGGGCATGGTAAAATTACCTATATTGTATCCTGGCAAATTCAGTATATTGAATGCCCGTTCTTCCCGATCTTTTCCGATACTCATAAAAAAGGCCACGGCGATATACAAAATGCCGCCTGCAAAGCCCAGCAGTGTCACCACCAGCATGGACGGCTTCAGGTCGATCCCTGAAAAATTAGATATAATCGCCGCGGGAAGGGTTATTTTAAGTACGATTTTCGATAAGACATAAAAATCTTCCTCCTTAAAAAAGCCTGCTCTTCTCAACAGATTTCCCATTATTATGACAGCCACAAAAGAACCGGCCTTCATCAACACTTCTGCCATTTTATCATTTCTCCCATCCGTTTTCTCTTCCCGCCCCGGCTTTTGATTTAAACCTTTTGTTTTAAACCTTCATTTCGCAAATCCTGGTAATCGCAAGTCCCTGTTATAATATCAAAAACAACGGCAGACTGCAATAACAAAACAATATGAGGCAGGCAAATTGAGGCAGACAAATCCCCAGGAATCCCCGAACAGCTCCAGTACATCTCCGGTACACCCACAGTATAATCCAAGTACATCTCCAGTACAGCAGGAGGACAGAAAGAAAGACCGGACGCCCAACCTGGCGCCGGTCTCTCCAATCCCTTTGCGAAACAGCACACATGCTCACATGTGTCCCAGTCCTCTGTCTCCTTTAAAGGGCAGATTTATACTCCGGATTCCCGTACCGCCTATACATATCCCAGCAGTCCCGGCAGCCACATGGACAGAATCGGAACATAGGATACAAGCAGCAGTACAACAAATATAGCCGCAAAATACAGCAGCAGGGGTTTAATTACATTTTCAATCTTGGTCTTACCCACCTTTACACCTACAAACAGCGTCGTTCCTACCGGAGGCGTGATGGTTCCGATACACAGGTTAAATATCATCATTATACCGAAATGTACGGTATTCATACCCAGGGCCTGGCAGATTGGCAGGAAGATAGGTGTGAAGATAAGACAGGCCGGCGTCATGTCCATAAATGTACCGATAATCAGCAGGAGGATATTGATAATAAAAAGAATCACATACCGGTTGTTGCTGATACCTAACATTGCCTCTGACACGGCTGTGGGGATTCCGGTAAAGGCCATAACCCAGCTCATGATGCTGGACACGCCAATCAGGAAAATAATGATGCCTGTCATCTCCGCGCTGTCCAGGAAAATCTTAGGCAGCTCAGAGAACTTTATGGACTTATAGAAGAACAGGGAAAGAATCAGGCTGTACACCACCGCCACCACGCTTCCCTCAGTTGCGGTAAAAATACCGCTGATGATACCTCCGATAACAATGACAATCATCAGCAGACAGGGAATGGCCTGGAAGAAAACCTTTACCTTTTCACTGTTGGAATATTTCTTTGTGCTGCGGTACCCTTTCTTCTTGGCAAAATAGAAGATAACCGCCATGCAGGCAAGGCCCCAGAGGATGCCCGGAATGTATCCCGCCATGAACAGGGCTGCCACCGAGGTGCCGCCGCTGACCAGGGAGTAGGTAATCATTACATTGCTGGGAGGAATCAGAAGGCCGGTTGGCGCCGTGGCAATATTAGCAGCAGCAGAGAAATCCCTGTCATAGCCCTCCTCTTCCTCAATAGGCCCGATGATGGAACCCATGGCGGAGGCAGCTGCGGTACCGGAACCGGATATGGCGCCGAACAGCATGTTTGCCACTGCGTTGGTATGGGCCAGGGCGCCGGGAATGCTTCCTGTAAAAAGCTTTGCAAAGTTGATGAGACGGATGGCAATACCGCCCTTATTCATGATATTTCCTGCCAGGATGAAAAACGGAATGGCAAGAAGGCTGAATACGGATATGCCTGAAAAAATTCTCTGTGCCCCTGTAAGCACGGCTGCTCCCGTATTGAGTACCGGAAGAATGGCACAGATGGATGACACTGCCAGGGCTACCGCAATGGGAACCCCCGCTAAGAGCATCACTACTAAAAGCACCAAAATAATCAGTCCGCAGACTACTGCTATATTCATACTCCTGCATCCTCCTTTTTGCCAAAATCCGTGTGCAGCATGTCTGCCGCGTTCATCAGACTGAACATCATGATAATAATGCCTGTCACAGGTACAATCACATAGATATATCCCATAGGCACCCTGAGGGATGCTGTGGTCTGGATCATGGTCAGCTTTGTGATGGAGATACCTCCGTAAACCATGACCACACCGGCAAAGGCAAAGGTCAGCAGGTCAATGATGACTTCCAGGTATTTCTTGGCGGAACCGCTAATCTTATCCGCCAGAAATCCCATCCTCATATGGTCCCTTTTGCCGAACACATAGGCGGAAGCCAGCAGGGCCATCCATGTGAAGCTGTAGGTTAAAAGCTCCTCTGAAACAGTACTGGGCTTATTGAAGAAATAGCGGGTAACAATCTGGTAGGTTCCGATTATGGTCATCAGCATAAACAGGCAGATGATGAAAATTCCCAGAATCTGCATGATTCTGGCTCTCACTTTATGCATTGTCTCCATCCTGCTTTCCTCCCTTCGCTTTTTCGTTTATTTCCTGGATATGATTGTACAGGTCCACAATCTTGGGATTATCCTTTAACATGGTCTCATGAAGAGGCAGCACCTTTTGTTTGAACGCATCCACGTCCACATCTATAAATTCCACGCCCATTTTATTCTGTGCAATATCCTTGGCTTCCTCAATGCTCTTATCCCACTCCTCAAGCTCCACCTCTGTGGACAGGGCTGCAGCGTCCTTGAATACCTGGTATTCCTCAGGGCTCAAACCGTTTAAGAATTTCAGGTTGGCAACCAGCATATCCGGCACCATCTGATGCTTATTATAGGCATAATACTTGGCAACCTCGCCGTGCTTGTTGTTGGTAAGGGCCAGCTCATTGTTCTCCGCACCGTCGATAACGCCCTGCTGGATAGCCGTATATACCTCACCGAATCCCATGGGGGCTGCCGCTGCTCCGAAGGCATTGACCATGGCCACGCTGGCCGGGCTCTGCTGAACCCTTATCTTCTTTCCCTTTAAGTCATCAGGGGTATGAATCGGAGTCTTGGCATAAAAATTCCTGACGCCTGCATTGTACCAGGTAACCACCCTGAAACCGGCTTCGTCCGTGGACTCATAAACCTTTTCCATGTAGTCCGTATCCTGCATTACAGATTTGTACACATCCTCTGAGTCGAAAAGATAGGGCATACTGAATATTTCGTATACGCCTGCAAACGTCTCAAGATTGGCGGTTCCGGCCACAACAAAGTCAATGGCCCCTGTCTGGGTCAGCTCAATGGCCTTCTGGGCAGAACCCAGGATTTCATTGGGGAATATCTGGACCTCGTACTTGTCCCCCAGCCGTTCCTCCACATATTCCTTAAAAGCTAAAAGCCCTATATGCTCCGGATGCGTCTCTGACTGGGCATGGGATACACGGATAATCCGTTTTCCGGAAGTCACTGAGCCACAGCCTGTAAGACCTGCTGCCACAGCAGCTGCAAGGGCGGCAGCCGCCACTCTCTTTATGAATTTTCTCACTTTTTTCATTCCTTTCCCTTTATACGGCAAATTCTTTTGTTTCAATACATCCCAGAAACCTGCGTTCCTGTTTATTCTGGACTGAAATACTGTTTCCCATACCGCAAAACGGCGGCCTTTTGCTGCCCGTTGCCCGGCTCTTTCAGAGTCCCGGCCCTTTTCTCCACAACAAAAGCCCCTTGGCTATCAACCAGAAAACGTTAAGATTTTTTGGCGCCTTCTTAACACTTTCTTAATTATATAGCCAAGGGCTTTTATTTTGTACCGTAAAAGTTTGTCATACAGGAAGAAGATTTTGTCCTCCCCCATTTTTTTCTAGTTACCTTCGCATAAATGCACAAAAAACCTGTTCTATTTTTGTGCAGTCTCACTATCCCTGTACTCGGATGGTATCATTCCGGTCATGCGCTTGAACACTTTTGCAAAATAATTGGAATCATAATACCCTACCTGCATACTCACGTCCTTGACGCTTATGCTCCTGTCCTTCAGCAGTTTTTTGGCCTCGTTTACCCTGAAACCGGTGAGGTAGGAGGTGAAATTCTGGTCAAAGCACTGTTTGAACAGCTTGCAGAAATAGGCGTCTGAATAATTCATCATCCTGGCAGCATCTTGCATGGATATTTCCTTCATATAATTATTCCGTATATACTCCCGAATGGTTTCCGCCACCTGGGCCAGGCGTCCGTCCCCGTCATCCCTGGGCATGGCTTCTGCATGTTCCTCCCGGCGGATGTCCGGAGAAGGAATGTCCGGAGAAGGAACACCTGGAGAAGGAACGCCTGGAGAAGGAACACCCGGAGAAGGAACGCCCGAAACATTCAGCCGTTTATCCGTCAGCCGCATGGCCTCCTCCATGACAGCCACCAGCTCATCCTCCTCGCAGGGCTTCAGCAGATAATCCAGGGCCCGTATGACAATGGCCCTCTTGGCATAGGAAAACTCATCATAGGCTGTCAGGAAAATAATAATACAGTCCTCGTCCAGGCTGCGGATGCGTTCCGCCGCCTCCACCCCGTTCATCTCCGGCATGGATATATCCATGACCACAATCTGGCTTTTTTCCCTTTTGAATGTCTCCAGGGCCTCTGCCCCGTTCACTGCCTCGCTGATATCCAGGCTGCCGCAAAAATGCCTCTTCAGACGCTTGGCCAGCGCCATACGTTCAATCTGTTCATCATCCGCCAGCAATACACGATACATATACCTCATCCTTTCGTCCTGTCATCAGGGTGTAAAGGCCATCTGCACGACCGTTCCCCGTCCCTCACTGCTGTATATGAAAACCTCGCCGTCCCGGTACATTCCATGGACCCTGCGGTAAATATTTCCCACGCCCACGCCGGTGGCCTTCTCCTCTCCCCTTGCCAGGGCAAGGCGTATTTCCTCCAGCCGTTCCTGCGCCATTCCCCGTCCTGTATCAGCCACCGATATCCAGAGCCGCCTTCCCTCCATCCAGGAACGGACATGTATCCTTCCCCCCTGTCCCTTGGGAGAAATGCCGTGGATAATGGCGTTTTCCACCAGAGGCTGCAGGGCGAAGGAGGGCACCAGCACCTCCATGGTATCCGGCTTACAGTCAGTGTCATAGCGGATTCTCTGTCCGAACCGCATCTGCTGTAAATACATATAGTCCTGAACCACCTTCAGCTCCCGCTCTAACGGAACGATCTGCTCCGAGGTCTTTAAGTTGTAGCGGAACAAATTGCTCATGCTGGCGATCATGCGCTCCGTGGTGGCCGCCTCCTCCAGCTCCCTGGAGATTCCAACGAAAAATGACCGGATCAGCATGATCGATACCGGAAGCCGGAACGCGATGTAAGGCAGTATCATGGCGAACAGCGTGTTCTTAAGCTTCAGGCTCTTCAGCAGCATGAACAGCGGAAGCAGGCAGACCTGCGGTGACAGCAGCAGGCCGCAGAGACAGAAGAGAAATACGAAATTTCCCAGTCTGCCCTTCATCTGGCAGATTCCAAATGCGGAAAAGGTCGATGCAAAGACCACACCAGCCAGCGTACATATCGTTACAATCAGGCTGTTGAGGAAATACTGGGAGATCCCCCGGTTCCAGGCTGTCATATAATTTTCTACATGCCAGATATCGGGAAGCCCCCACACATCGCCGTAAATGCCGTTGTAGTCCTTAAAGGACGACATCAGAATCCAGAACAGCGGATACAAAATCAGGGCGGCCAGGAGGAATAAAATGGCCAGCCAAAGGATCTCTCCGGGTCCGTATACTCTTCTCTTTTTTACTTTCACCTTCTCCATCAGCGATCCTCCTTTTCCGTTCCGAAGCTTGCGAACTGTACGGAAGATAAAATTGCCGTTATGACAAAAATCAGCATGGCGATCGTGGATGCGTATCCCATATTGTTCTTAACGAAACCAGTCTGGTACATATGAAGCGACAGCACCATGGTCGCCGTTCCCGGCCCGCCTCCGGTTAAGATATACGGTTCGTTGAATACGGTAAATGCACCGACAACCGTTAAAATCATGGTAACAAAGAACATCTGGCGCACCTGCGGCACCGTTATGTAGAAAAAGCGTTTCAGCTTTCCGGCACCGTCCACCTCTGCCGCCTCATATAAATCCCGGGGGATCTTCTGGATGGCCACAATGAACAGCATGGCAACATACCCGGTACTCTGCCACTGAGAAACCGCAATCACCGCATACATCGCTGTCTTCTTGCTTCCCAGCCATACCCTCGTTAAGCCGTCAAGCCCGACCAGCTCCAGAAAGCTGTTTAACAGGCCCATCTGTGGGTTGTATACAAAATCAAACAGCAGACATACGACGGTCATGGATATCACGGTAGGGATAAAATAGATACTGCGCAGCGTCGGGGCAAACTTATGGAATGCGATGTCCTCCAGTACCGCCGCCAGCACGAGTCCGAATCCCACCTGAATGACAATAGAGATGACAGCATAAAGGACGTTGTTTTTCAGAGAGACCAAAATGGTCTTATCGGAAAGCAGATGCCTGTAGTTATCCAGCCCCACCCATTCCTTCGTTGTGGAAGACAGGGTAAAGGACTGAAAACTGTATATAAAATTTTTAATCAGCGGAAAATATACGAATATTCCCAGAATCAGAATAGCTGGTATGGCAAATGCCAATGCCTGTAAATTTCTTTTTTTCTCTCTTTTCAAGCGGATAGTCCCCCCTCATATGCATTCGGCGGAATGTTATGATCCATCCCATTTATTGTAACGGTCCAGAACATCGGATGTCCTGAACCGTTACCTTTTATTAATGTAAGGCAGCCGCAGCCTCCTTTACCTGTTCCATAACACTTTCCGGAGTCTCGTCGCCTGTAGCAATCGCCTGTGCCCCCTGGCCGTATACGGTATAAACGGACGCGTCGCAGGCATTGTCAAACCACGGTACCAGCGTGGATGCGGACTTGATAATCTCCATCGCCTCCAGCTGTGCCGGGAGGGCATTGGTTTCATCCACTGCACCCGCTACGCTGGAGATCTCTCCGCTCTTTGTTGTCAGAGCTTCTCCGCCCTTCTTGCTGACCAGCCACTTTAAGAACTTCACACACTCTTCCGGATTCTTAGCCTTGTTGCTGATCATAAATCCCTCCGGTGCGCCGGTCAGTCCTTCCGGATCGCCTTTTCCATCTTCAAAAGCCGGGAAATTGAAGAAGCCGTATTCAAAGCCTTCCGGAATGACCTTTTCAAGCATGGTGATCTCTGCGAACTGTAAATACATAATCGGAGCCTCTCCGGTTGCAAAGTATGTATTTCTGGCCGTTTCATGATCGATGGCTACGC
>ENA-OPSU01000504-OPSU01000504.1-human-gut-metagenome-genome-assembly--contig:-NODE-504-length-21542-cov-4.005817_pt1 | contig 21542 bp, 20 predicted proteins | sample MGYA00241811_ERZ501913 | MGnify/ENA primary metagenome ERZ501913 (study PRJEB25962, sample SAMEA2042113) | human gut metagenome | biome: human gut; feature: human-associated habitat; material: faeces...
AGGGCATCGACCGGAAGAGCCTGTTGGCCGGTCTCAATTACTACGAGTTCCGTTACCGGGAGGCGGACTACGGTTCCGCGCCCAAGGGGCTGATGTACGGCCTGTGGTCCATGGACAGCTGGCTGTACGACGGGGATCCGCTCATGCATCTGGAGTACCAGGAGACCTTTGACTTCCTGAAGCAGGCGGTGGACCAGGGCTATTTTGAGGGCCTGATCCGGCAGTATCTGCTGGATTCGCCTTATTGGGCCGCCGCTTCCGCCTCTGTGGCCAGAAATCTGGTCCTCTCTGGTTCCATACATTGCCACCGCTTTCTCCAAGCGCCACCAGAACGCACTTGCTATCGGATCATCAGCCGGGAAAATCAGCTTCTGTATCACGATGCGTATCGCTTCTTTAACAAGGAACTAGACGACTTTGTTAATAGTCGCATTGCTACTATGTTCCGAAATGACTATGAGTGGGTCTATGTACCTGGAAAAGGCGCCCGTTTTTGAATGCCTTTTTGAGTGGCTTCCTATTCGTGAAGCCATGCTGCGGATTTGACGCAGGGCTCCGATACTTTGCAGAGAAAATTTAATGATACGAATGGCAGGTATCGACCTCTTTATCTGAGTTGTGAACTGTTTGATACAGGCGAACAAGCGTGTCAATACACTCATTAATGCCAAGGATCCCACTGTCCAGGCAGATATGATATCCATTTCCAGGCCTCCTAAAATGAATTGCATCTTCCGATGCTACATTCATTATATAAAGGCCGTTTGCCTATCGGTAGAGAAGAAAAAATCCGGTCAAGCAAAAACTCAACCGGATTTTTCATACTCAGTTCACGCTTTCTTCGATGTAGCGAAGCCCCATCTCATCGAGCCCGTCAATAAGTTTGTTATATGCTTTGAGTGAAGCGATAATGGAACACTTTGTCACTCCGTTGTGCTACTACAGGGCCGGAATTCAGTCCGCACTTTGGTAGACGATATGGATTTGGATGTAGCAGAGGAATGGCGATGATTCGTTTTCCAAGAAAGTCGGTTTGTCATTGAACGATGCTGTCGCCTGGGATCTGGATGGTACCAGAGATTCCTGCACCTGCATTGACCTTGATCCTTGCGAATTGTACGATCATTGTCCGGCTGTCGAAAATCCTCTGCGGGAGGCTATTTGAGTGCCTGACCCAAACCGTGACCCAGACTGGAACCGGAGCAGGCAGGAGACAACGGAAACAACGGAGCGGACAGCAAATGATTTTGAGCCAAAAGGGGCTGAAAGGACGGGATATCCCGTCCTTTCAGCCCTCGACGCATCTTCACACGCAGGAGGTCACTGGTTCGAGTCCAGTAGTCTCCACCAAAAAGTTCCTGATTTCGCAAGAAATCAGGAACTTTTCTTTGCTTTTTCGTTTGAAATATTCGCTTGAATCTTTCCGCTTTACCAATGACCCAGACCGTGACCCATAAGCGGAAATGAGCGGAAAGGATTAGACAGCACAGGACGGGATTTTCCCCGTCCCATGCTGATTTTTACAGCTTTTTCGTGTTTTTCGGATGTACAAGTTTCGGTTGATTTTTTGGCACATCTCACATTGCCTGGCTGATGACGTTTCCGATGGTGTCTGCGGCGTCCCGTTTCATTTCCGCCGTGGCGTGGGTGTAGGTACTAAGGGTGAATCCTGCTGAGTAGTGGCCCAGGGCGCCGGATAGCGTTTTGACATCCACTCCGTTTTTTAGGGACAGCGTTGCGAATGTGTGTCTGAGATCATGGAATCGGATATGCTCTGCTCCGATGGCTTTCAGGATTTTGTCATGGGTATGCCGGAAGGAATCCGGGTCGAACATGGTGCCCGTTTTGGGTGAAGGGAACATATACGGATTTCCCGGATGCTTTTTGTGTTCCTCTACCAGCAGATCTACCGCCTGCTGCGGGATTGCCAGTGTCCGGACCGAGTTCTGTGTTTTCGGCTGGCTTACCACCAGCTCCCCCTTGATACGGTTCACTTGCTTTGTCACCGAGATGGTCCTTGCTTCAACGTCCAGATCAGTCCAGAGGAGGGCGAGAAGTTCTCCCCGCCGCAGACCTGTGGTCAGCTCCAGATAGTACGCTGCCAGCAGGCCACGCTTTTCAGCTTCGGACAGATACGGCCCGATTTTCTCCTGTGGAAGCACTTTCATTTCCTTTTTCTCCATCTTGGGCAGTTTACAGCCCTTGGCTGGGTTTACAAGGAGCAGTCTTTCCTTGACCGCCTGTTCCAGGCAGTTGTTCAGCAGGGTGTGGATGCCGTGGACGACTCTGACACTCAAGCCCTTTTCCTTCAGTTGAATGTGCTTATATCTTTGCACCCGGCCATTCTTCTGGAGGTCATTGTAGAATTTCTGGATTTGAATGGTGGTCAGCTTATCCAGTTTGATGTCGCCCAGCTCGGGGATGATGTGGTTGTCGATGTAGTTCAGATAGTAGTCCTTCGTTTTTTCTCGTAATCTCGGTTCGGCGTAGACCTCATACCACAGTTTGATCCAGGTTCTGACCGTGTAGGTGTTCGCTCTGGTGACATCCAACTGCTGGCTGTCCGCAATTGCCTTTTTCAGCTTTTCCTTGACCTCTCCCTGGGTCTTGCCAAGAACATTCTTGTAGATGGTTTTGCCTGTTCCCGGGTCGTGTCCTGCCGTGTACCTGCCCTCCCAGCGGCCATCCTTCCGCTTGCGAATGCTGCCCTCACCGTTGGCTCGTTTCTTTGCCATCAGTCATCCCTCCTCTGCTCTGCGAGCCGTCCCATTCGGCGTTCTTCTTCCTCGGCGAAGGAGTAAGACGGCTCTGTATTCAGTTCCGCAATGATCCCCCAAGCCAGACGGAAGCCTGCCGCAAAGCTGGCGAGGGATGTTTCGTCTCGTAACTCTGCTTCCAGGTCTACCAGCTTCAGAAGACCGCGGCGTTCCGTTTTGGCCTTGCCTTCGGTCAATGCCTGATAGATTTCGTTAATTTCCTGCCGCAGCTCCGGGAAGTCCGGCTCTTTGAAGAATTGTCGTTGCAGTCCTCTCATGTATTCGTACATCGTATCGCCTCCTATCAGCGACACACAATACCATCCCCTGACCTTAATAGCCATCCCAACAGGGCAGAGTTATCAGATTGTTATCAATTGGGTTTTGACCTGAGCCGAGGCTTATTCTTTGTTTTGCGACGCAATTTTTGAGTGTGTTCGTCTGCAAAAAAAGACATCTTCCGCTCTGGCGTTCGGCAGAGCGGAAGATGTCTTTTTTGTTCACGATAGCATCTTTTTCGGGGCATGCCCCCTACTTTTTTCTTGCGAGAGTAAGCTCTCGGGGATAACGACCGCAGAAGTGATATCACCCTTTCGATTTTGACCCCACTTTGGAACGCCCTGAAAACTCCCGTAACTGCCCGCACTGCGGGCAGAAGTGGCCGAACAGGGCGTCACGCTTGACGCCTGTTCTTTATCCTGCTGTTCTTTTCGTCCCCCGCAGGTCGTCGGAAACAGGTCCCAATCCGCCCTCACAGCCTAGGTCGACGTCCAGTTTCGCCGTTCACGGCAAAACTGCGCACAGCGGCTCGCAGAGTGAAGCAGGAGGCAGACCGATCCTCAGGCTTTTCTTCGTTATCCTTCGTCTTGTTGATATATTCCCCTCTATCTGGTGAAGAGGGGGTACTCCATCTATTGTGGGCAGAATCATGGCTCTGGGGGATTTTTCAGCGGCAGCAGGACTTCTCCCACAAACCGCCCACGCCGCTTTGGAAGCGGCGTGAAGGTGTACGGATGCCACCCATCCCCCGCTGAGGCCACACAGCGGCTCACAGTGTCAAACAGGGCAAGGATTGTTACTTGATGCGTCCCCCATATCCGCGGCCCTCCTCTTTGATTACTGCATCGCAAATTTTGACTCGGGGCATTGCGATATTCCTGTTCTTTTCTCTTGTAAACAAATCCCGCCGGGGCTTGCCCTGGCGGGATGGTTACCGATGAAGTGGATTTGAATTTCTGCCTGCAAAACGCATTTGGCTGACCCTCACACCACGCTGCCGACGATCCGTTCATAGGTCCGGGCCGTCAAGCCGTACACCAACGCGTACACAGCGGCAAAGGCCGCAAGTGTCCCCACCGTACATGGCGTAGAATTCCTCCGCCATCTCCTGGCGACTGGCTACGTCGTATGCTCCATCAGAGACTGTCAGGATGGCCTTGGCGCAGGCCAGTTTTTCACTTTCCGTGCCATCGGTGTTCAGGTGGATGCGGAAGGTCCGGCAGTCCAGGTCCGTGCTCATCAGATGCTCTGCCAGGGTGCCGTCCGCCACCAAGCCCAGCGTGGCCTCATTGGTGACGATGGCGCTGTCCCCGACGGGAAAGCCGTCCAGCCGGGCTTTCACCTGAATGGGTGTCTCCTCATACTCATAAAAGAAGGTCTCCGGCAGCTGAAAATCGCCGTTCACATATAGTGCCGTCAAGAGTTCCGCAAACCATGTCTCCTTTTATCCTCTGTTCAATTTGCGCAACCTAACCTCCTATTATGACGATGTGACGGAGCTGAACTTTGAGGAGTTCATGCGGTATTTCCCCGGAGACGGCAGTCAGGTGACTGACGCGGAATTTGAGGCCCTGCGGAAGGTGGACGGCTGGCCCTTCGACTGGGAGGAATCGCTGGAGAAGATGTCGGTACCCGTCCATAAGTACCCGAAACGGCTGGTGGACCTGATCCTCGGCGAGTACGCGGGTATCTCCACGGCGGGCCTGAACACAAAGGATGTAGCTTATCTGCCGGAGTACGACGCTTACTACAACTACACCTCGGACTTCGGCCCCGGTATGTTTGTCTGTACCCGTGGGGAAAAGGACGGAGACTTGATCCGGCTGTACAGCGAGGTCGGCGGCTCAAAGCTGCTGACGCTGCGCCAGGTGAACGGCAAAACGTATCAGATTGTTTCCCACCAGCTGTTGGTAAGTCATCCAGGTTGATAAGATAATCGCAAAGAAGGAGTGTGCTGTATATGGATGAAACACCATGCCGGAATCCCAATCCCCATACCGTCTGGCTGAATGAACAGGTGCGGATCGCATCTTTCCACAGCGTCGCGGGATACGAAGATCGCTCGTTCTGCTACCGCGATTACTTCATGGGATTTCTGAGCAACCTTCAGGAACGGGGCTATCGATTTCAGTGATGGAAAATTTCCTAAAGATGATGCAGTAGTTTGATATTAAGAAAAAGCGTACCTTTGATACGATAACCAAAGGTACGCTTTTCTGTGCGAACGATGCATCTATTTTCCTATAAATCCTGCGCAATACTGCCGTAATATACACAGAGGATTTTATTCAGATCCGTGATCATGGCGATCTTGCCGTGCTAATGTCTTTTTCAAGTTAAAACGAGCGCATATCCGGGAGGGGCAACTACCCGGATATGCGCTCGCTGGTATGTTTCCGGCGCTTGCGCGCCGAAAACATATACCCATTTTAGAAGATGCCCTGTGCCATCATAGCGTCAGCCACCCGCTGGAAGCCCGCGATGTTGGCGCCCGCCACCAGGTTGTAGCCCAGGCCGTACTTCTCAGCGGCGTCCACGCTCATCTGATAGATAGTGTTCATGATCTGGTGGAGCTGCTTGTCGACCTCTTCCTCGGTCCACACCAGCCGCTCGCTGTTCTGGGCCATCTCCAGAGCGGAGGTGGCCACGCCGCCGGCATTGACGGCCTTGGAGGGCGCCACGATGATGCCCGGCTGCTCCATCAGGAACTTCAGGGCGTCGTTGGTGGTAGGCATATTGGCCACCTCGATGTAATATTTGGCGCCGCTCTCGACGATTTTCTTGGCCTGCTCCATATGTACGTCGTTCTGCATGGCGGAGGGCATGATGATGTCCACCTTCACGCCCCAGGGCTTCTCGCTGGGGTGGAACTCCACGCCGAACTTGTCGGCATAGTCCTTCACCTTGTTGCGGCCGCTGGCACGCATCTCCAGCAGGTAATTGATCTTTTCATCGGTGGCAACGCCGTCGGGATCGTAGATGTAGCCGTCAGGGCCGGACAGGGTCACGACCTTGGCGCCCAGCTGGGCGGCCTTCTTGCAGATGCCCCAGGTCACGTTGCCGAAGCCCGCACAGGCGATGGTCTTGCCCGCAATCTCCTCGCCCTCGTGCTTGAGCACATTCTCCAGATAGTACACCGCGCCGTAGCCAGTGGCCTCGGGACGCACCAGAGAGCCGCCATAGCTGAAACCCTTGCCCGTGAGGACGCCGTTCTCGAACGCGCCCTTCAGGCGGCGGTACTCGCCGTACAGATAGCCGATCTCACGGGCACCCACGCCCATGTCGCCGGCGGGAACGTCCACGTCGGGGCCGATGTAGCGGTACAGGGCCTGCATGAAGCTCTGGCAGAAGCGCATGATCTCAGCGTCGGACTTGCCGGCGGGATCGAAATCGCTGCCGCCCTTGCCGCCGCCGATAGGCAGGCCGGTGAGGGAGTTCTTGAAGGTCTGCTCAAAGCCCAGGAACTTGATGATGCCGGGATAGACATTGGGCTGGAACCGCAGGCCGCCCTTGTAGGGGCCGATGGCGCCGTTGAACTGGCAGCGCCAGCCGGTGTTGGTGTGCCAGGTGCCGTCGTCGGCCATCCAGCAGACGCGGAAGGTGAACATCCGCTCCGGCTCCACCATCCGGTTCAGCAGGTCTACTTTTTCATATTCGGGGTGCTGGTCGATGACGGGCTCCAGAGAGGTCAGGACCTCCTCCACAGTCTGGACGAATTCGGGCTCGTTGGCGTGCTTGGTCTTGACGTTTTCAATGACGCTGGCAAGATATGTATTCATACTTTTCCTCCAAAGTTTTTCATTCCTTGGCATTCGCCATGCGGATACCGTAATCCATAGCGTTAACTAGGCTCAGCTCGTTGGCGTGACCGTCGCCGGCATGACCAAAGCCGGTGCCGTGGTCCACGGAGGAGCGGATGATAGGCAGACCCAGCGTCACGTTGACGCCGGCCACGGCATCCCAGTGGCCCTCTGCTTTGTTGTACACAAAGCCCTCGACCTTCAGAGGGATGTGGCCCTGGTCGTGGTACATGACCACCACGATGTCGTACCAGCCGCCCAGCGCCTTGGAGAACACGGTGTCGGGAGGCGTGGGCTTCTTCTCCACGATGTTGATGCCCTCGGCCAGAGCGATGTCAATGGCGGGCTGGATCTCCTCGATTTCCTCAGTGCCGAACATGCCGTTCTCACCGCAGTGGGGGTTCAGACCGGCGACTGCCAGCTTTGGCTCCTTGATGCCGATGGCCTTGCAGCCCTCGTTGGCGATGCGGATGACGTCCAGGACGCGGTCCTTCTTCACCCGGTCGCAGGCCTCCCGCAGGGACACATGGGTGGACACATGGACCACCCGCATGTTCTCATGGGCCAGCATCATGGTATAGTTTTTTGTTCCGGTCAAATCAGCATAAATCTCCGTGTGGCCGGAATAGTGATGGCCTGCCAGGTTCACGGCCTCCTTATTAAAGGCATTGGTGACCGTGGCATCCACCTGTCCGTCCATGGCAAGTTCAATTACCTTCTCCACATACCGGAACGCAGCGTCCCCGCACATGGCGGACACCTGCCCCCGTACCAGCTCATCCATGGAAACCAGACCCATGTCCAGCACGTCTATGGTCCCGTGGGTAAAGGCAGCATCCCTCACATCCTTTACGGACCGGACCTTCATCTCCTCATGGCCCGCGATTTTCAGCGCGGCTTCCAGGACACAAGCATCTCCCACAACAATGGGCCTGCATGCTTCATATATGGATTGGTCGGCCAGAGCCTTCACGGTAATCTCAGGTCCTATACTGGCCGGATCACCCATGGTAATACCTATTATTTTTCTATCTTCCACGCTTACGCACCTCTACTTTATGCAGATAAGAAACAAATATGGGACAAAGGATAGCTGTCACAATGATGGCAGCGGTAATCTGTGCAGTGGCTGCTTCCGCTACCGCTAAAAGGGTGGCGTCCACAGCTGCAACCGATGCCGGTGTGGCGGCAGCGTTGCCGGCTGTGGTTCCAATGGCTCCGCCCACTTCCGGATACTCCATGCGCAGCAGCTTATAAATCAGATAGCCGCCCAAACCGGTAATCAGGGTACAGGCAACGCCCAGAAGGATTCCGGGGCCTCCTGCTTTTAACAGGTTCATGATGTTCAGTCCCGCTCCCAGAGGAAATGCAAAGAAAGGAATCAGCATAGTGGCTCCGGGCTCACAGAACTTGCGGATATCTTCGTCCAGGTTGCCCAGTATGCATCCCACGATAACAGGGACAATACAGCCTATCAGAATAGACATGGGAATCTTGGCAACACCGGCCGCTCCCAGGGCAACCATGGTAAAGAAGGGGCCGTCATTGATGGAAAGAATGGATACCGCGCCTACGTCGGTCGCATCGCCGTACTCTCCGGCCAGGGCAGCGTACAGTCCGCCGTTGGAGTTGGCCAGAGCGCCTACAATGGCCAGGGTGGAAAGTCCCAAAAATCCCTTTTCCCCAAAAAGAGTACCGCAAATCAGTCCGATAATAATGCCGATTCCAACCTTTACCGCCGTGATGACCACGCCTTTATATATCGTAACGCCGGCCTTCTTAAAATTAATGGTAGTGGCGTTGCAGAAAATAAAAACAGCCAGGATGGGCATGGCCCCTGATTTCCACAGATATGTGGTGAAGGTTCCGTCAAACGCGCTCCACAAAACATTTCCGAAAAAGGTGTTGACAATTGCTCCCAGAAGCAGCGGCACTACCATCAAACCTCCCGGAATCTTCTTAACTGCCTGTAAAATCTTCATACTTAATGTTCCCCCTGTCCGGCTTTTATAAGCCTGATAATATTGTCTGCCGTATAAGCCAGGTTCTCCTGGCTGCGGTGTCTGCTGACGGAAAAATCCTGAGGAAGCCTGTTAATGGGGAACACCGCTGTCACACCCATATCGTAAGCCTTTCCAATCTCGTCGTCATCTGCTCCGCCTACCACCGCAATCACGGATTTGGCCTGTTTTTTAGCCCTCTCTGCAATTCCAATCACTACCTTGCCCCGCAGGCTCTGGGAATCCAGCTTACCCTCGCCTGTAAGAATGTAGTCCGCGTCGCCTATGATTTCATCAAACCGCACCGTATCCAGCACGGTCTGAATCCCCATCTGAAGTCTGGATCCAAAGAACGCAATCATGCCTGCGCCCATGGCTCCGGCCGCCCCTGTTCCCGGCACCTGGCTAATATCGGTTCCCGTTGCCTGGGCAATGACCCTGCTCAGATTCCTGATTCCCTCATCCAGCTGAAGGACCATGGCCTCATCCGCTCCCTTTTGGGGTCCGAAGATAAAGGACGCTCCTACAGGTCCGTACATGGGATTGTCGATATCGCACATGGTGACGATCTCCACCTGCTCCAGAAGGCTGTCCCTTCCGGACAGGTCGATTCTGTCAATATCGGCAGTTGTTCCGCCGGTGGGAATAAACTGCCTGCCGTCCCTGTCATAAAACCTAATGCCAACCGCGGCCGCAGCGCCGCAGCCTCCGTCGTTGGTGGATGATCCCCCCAGGCCCACAATGATTTTCTTCACACCTTTACGGGCTGCGGCCAGAATCAGCTGTCCCACCCCATAGGTGGTGGTAAGCCTTGGATCCTTCCTGTCCTCCACCAGGGGAAGCCCGGCGCAGGAAGCCATCTCGATAACAGCTGTCTGTCCTGCGTCTATCAGTCCGAAATAAGATTCCATGTCCTCAAAATAGGGATTCTTAACCGTGACATACTCCTTAACACCGCCCACTGCCGTGATAAAGGCATCCACGGATCCCTCGCCTCCGTCTGCCACCGGTATGGAGACGGTCAGGCTGTCAGGAAAATGCTTTTTTATCTTCTCATCCATCACTGCGCAAATCTGGCTGGAGCTTAAGGTCCCCTTGAATGAATCAGGTATTAAAATAAACTTCAAATCCGTATCCCCCCTCTTATCCTCTTACGATAACAGACACACCGTCCGGTATTACCGTTACTTTGTAATCTTCCTTATTCACCATTGCCTTTGCCTTGTTAAGGGCCTCCTCCATGGTGTGGGCCGGAATCATGTGAAGCTCCTCCACCAGTTTATCATCGCAGGAAGATACAAACACAATCCTGGCTTTTAACATGACCCTTGCAAAAATCTGCGACTGCCACTGGTCTATGATGGTTTCCTCCGGTTTCCGGTCCATGAAGGTCTTCATCATACGGTTTAAATCCTTTTCATCCCGGAAGGTCTCATGGAAATATTTGCCGCCGTGGCCGTCCGCTGCCTTGGAAAGCATAATGATAACGCCGCCCTCCTTCACCGTCACCTCTGCTGCCGTCATGCCCTTTACGGACTGGTAAATGTTCTGGTCCAGAGGATAGCCCCCGTTTGTGGATATTACGATATCTGCGGGAACAGCATCCACCTGACACTTGGAAGCCAGGAAATCCCTGCCCGCACGATGGGCCAGATCACAGTCCCCTGCCACTGCAAAGATGGGGTCATGGGCGGAATCAATCACCACATTGACGATAAAGTCCAGACCCGCCACCCTGGCTGCGTACAGCATGTCATTGTGGATGGGGTTGCCCTCGATGATACCGGTCCTTGAATGCAGATCGTCAATAAAAGCTGAGTTGTGGTTATACATAACCGTCTCACGGCTGGCCACGCCCGGAAGCACGCTTTTTCTGCCGCCTGAGAATCCGGCAAAGAAATGAGGCTCAATAAACCCTTCCGCAACCAGCAGGTCCGCTTCCACTGCCAGCCTGTTAATGTACATATTTCCGCCTGAAGGCAGCTTGCCCAGATAAACCATGTTGTCCGTGTCATCACAGTCATGGACTATAATGGTTTCATGTTCCGTAATCTCAGGGCCGAACTTTGACTCCAGTTCCTCCCTGGTCGTCTCCCTGTGAAGTCCTGTGGAAATAAGAATGGTAATATCAGCATCCGGATTGCCCCTGCGGATTTCCTTCAGAATGAGAGGCATGATAATGCGGCTGGGCACAGGCCTTGTGTGGTCAGACGAAATCACCACAACCTTTTTCTTGTCAATGGCCATATCACATAGCCTGGGAGTCCCGATGGGATGCTCCAGCGCCTCCTGCACCAGCTGGGTTCCCTCCATGGGTGCCTTGTAATCATGGAGTTCTGATACAAGCACACCGGCCAGGTGCTCCTCTTCAATTTCCGCTTTCAGTGTTTCCTTTCCATAAGGCAGTAAAAATTCTCTCATGGGTTATATTCCTCCTCTTTCTTTTATTTTCCTCATGGCAAACGCCGCAGCATCCTCTGTGCCGAAAGCTCCTGCCTTTGTTACCAGTTTAAGTCCCTCACAGGCCCCGCCCTTAACCCTTACCAGCGGGACGCCCACCAGGATTTCAGCCAGTATCTCGGAACCGTCCGCCCCGATGTTCATGAGCATACCCAGGGCCGTATCCCCGCCGGTGAGATATACCCCCGATACCTCAACCGAGTCCAGCACCTCTTTGGCCATCCTGCCTATGAGTGAGCGCACATAATCCCCCACCTCAGTCAAATCCATCCCGCTTTTCTCTCCCACTTCCTGGGAAAGCTCAATCAGTTCCCGGTCATAAGCCGTATCTGTAAGAAGGATGGTATCTCTCCCGCTCTTTAAATATTCCACAGCCATGTCGCGGTATTCCTCAGGCCGGGCTGTTCCCGTCATGAGCTGGGCCACAGGTACCTTGACCATGGCGTATCCGGCCCTTTCACAGTAATGCATCTGTTCATTGGCCACCGAACTGATGCTGGCCACCACGCCAAAGGACGGAAGGGTGGGCTTTTCCAGTTCCATCATGTTGTCTGCCATTCCCGCCGTCCCCACATACAGGGTCCGCCGCCCGTCCTGCCTGACTGCCGCAATGATCCGTTTCAGGTCATCATCCGACTCAGCGTCGCATACAAAGATCCGGCCCCCGTCAAGGGAAAAGGACTGGCTTCTTACGTCCGGCAGGTATTTTAACAGCACCGGTTCCTCATAAACCTGCCCCAGCAGCTTTACCAGGTTATCTTCCATTACCGGATTCTTGGGGTCCTTGGATAATTCTGTCTTACAGATTTCCACACCGTTTAAACACTGCACCCCGTCCATAGTGGTCCTGCCCAAGGCGGGAAGGGCCGGGGCAAACACCACAAGCTCCGGGCAAAAAGCATCATCCACTGCCTTTATTTCCTGGGCAATATTTCCTCTCATAGTGGAATCCACTTTCTTTATTATGTAGCGGAACTGTCCGAAATCCACCTGTTCTAATGAATGACGCACGATTTCATAGGCATGGCCGGGCAAGGCATTCCTGCTCTCCGTATCAATCACAATTGATTTTTGTGAATCCACCGGTTTTCCCGCAAACAGGACTTCCGTCGGATATCCTCTCCTCTTTAACTGCACTCCCGTATCATTTGCCCCTGTAAAATCATCCGCAATAATCAGATATCTCTCTTCCATTGGCTCCCAACTTTCCTTTATTGTTCACTTTTGAAACATATTAGTTTCCTCTATCAGCTCCATAGTTTATTGTAATATAGGGGGGCTTTTCAATTCAAGGAAAATGTTGTATAATATGTTTAAATTTGTAACATTCAGAGAATCTATATTCCAGAGGAGGCAGAATGAGCGAAAAAGTCAGGATACTTGGAATTGCTCCCTATAAGGGATTGGTAACATTAATGAAACGGTACGCAGGCCAAAGGGATGATATCCAGCTGACAGCCATGCTGGGCAATGTGGAAACAGGACTTTCCCTGGCAAAGGAACATTACAGGAACTATGATATCATCATCTCAAGGGCCAATACCGCCAGCCGCATTGCGAAAGGCGTACCCATCCCTGTGATTGACATTGGAATTGATTATTATGACGTTCTTCTCTGCCTGAAAACAGCGGAGAATACAAAAACAAAATTTGCAGTCCTGGGATTCCGTTCCCTGACCACCATTGCAAAAAGCATATGTAATGTTCTTAAGATACCTACAGATATATTTTCCATCAACACCACGTCCGAAGCCAGCTCCCTTCTGGACAAACTAAAGGAGCAGGGTTACAAGACCGTCATTTGCGATACGGTGCCCTACAACTATGCCAAGCTGATCGGCATAACCCCTATCCTTCTCACCTCCAGCATGGAAAGCCTGAAAGCCGCTGTTGACCAGGCAGTCTATACCTGGCAGACCCACAGGGATTTATACCACTCCCTGTCCCTTATGCACCAGCTCTTAGACAGCAGCGCCAACCGCTTCCTGGTGCTGTCCCGGACAGGCGAATGCATCTACACCACGCTGGAGGATGAGATCGCGGTCCCCATACAGGCAAAGCTCCAGAATGAACTGGAGCAATGCTGCACCGGACGGAAGCGTTCCTTCTTTATTACAGTAAACAACCAGATGTACTCCATCACCTCCCATCTGGTGGATGAGACCCTGAGCCCCTACATCATCTTCCATATCATGCGCTCCGAGATTCCCCTGGCCTACTCAAAATACGGGGTGACCATCATGGACAAGCAGGCTGCGGAGAACAGCTTTATGGACAGCTTTTACAGCAATACGGAGCTGGCCAGAGAAATCCTTACCAATACCGAGGATGCGGCTCCGTCTCCGTCCCCTCTGAGCCTTATGATAACAGGGGAAACCGGCACAGGAAAGGACCGGGTGGCTCATATCTACTATGCAAAGAGCCCCTTGTGTGACAACCCGCTCTACGTCATCAACTGCTCTCTTATCAGCGATAAAAGCTGGGACTTCATCACCAAACATTATAACTCGCCCTTTACGGACAACGGAAATACCATCTACATTTCCAACCTGGACTCATTGCAAAAGCCCAAGCAGAAGCAGCTGCTCTCCATCATACTGGACACCAACATGCATGTGCGCAACCATCTGATATTTTCCTGCACCCAGACCGCGGGAAGCGCCACCCCCCACGTGGTCTTTGAATACACCAATGCCCTGGGGTGCATTCTGGTGCCTATCAAACCACTGAGGGAACAAAAGGAGGACATCATCTCATCTGCCGGTCTCTATATCAATACCCTGAACCAGGAACTGGGGCGGCAGGTGGTGGGGGTTGACGATGAAGCGGCTGCGCTCTTGGAGCAATACGAGTACCCTTACAACAGAACCCAGTTCAAGCGGATATTAAAGGAGGCCGTCATACGGACAGACGGCCCCTACATCTGCGCAAAAACCATACAGGAAGTAATCCAGAGGGAAAATGTTCTGTTTTCCGGATTTCCGTTCCCGGTCCATGCATGCTCCGGCTCCACCAAAGAGGACGCGGATGCCGTTCCGGGAAACTCCAGGCTGGCGGTTTCCCATCCCTCCCCATTCTGCCTGGATACCAGCCAGTCTCTGGATGAGATGAACCGGGATATCGTGCACTATGTCCTGAATGCCTGCAAAGGCAACCAGACCGCAGCAGCAAAAAAGCTGGGTATCAGCAGGACTACCTTGTGGCGGTATCTGAACCGGTAAAACTGCACCATTACAGAGCTTCCTTTTTATTTTATCTCTGTTATAATAAAACCAGATATAAAGACAGGAGTAAGGAGCCATGACGGAAAGAGAAAAAATGCTGGCAGGACAGCTCTATGACTGCGGCGATGCAGAATTATTAACACAGTGGCACAGAGCAAAGGATTTGGTAAGGGATTATAACAGCACGGATTCCGCGGATACACTGAAAAAGAATCAGATCTTAAATGAGCTGTTAGGCGGAAGGGGGGAAGCCCTTTGGATCACCGCGCCGTTCTTTGCGGACTACGGCAACAATATTTATTTTGGAAACAACTGTGAAGTCAATATGAACTGCACATTTTTAGATGATAATGTGATACGTATCGGGAACAATGCGCTCATTGCCCCTAATGTGCAGATATATACGGCCTTTCATCCCACAAATGCAATGGACCGGTTTGGAGTACCGCAGCAGGACGGTTCCTTTGCGTTCTGCAGGACACAGACAGCTCCTGTTGTGATTGGGGACAATGTTTGGATTGGCGGAGGCGCCATTATTATGCCGGGTGTCACCATTGGCGACAACGTGGTGATCGGGGCAGGGAGTGTGGTTACAAAAGATATTCCCAGCAATACCGTTGCATACGGAAATCCCTGCCGGGTCAGAAGGGAAAACAGATAACCTTCTGCATGAAACAAATTCCGGGGGCATTAAACCAACAGGACGCCGGACAGTAAGATTGTCCGGCGCCCTGTATTTTATATTCTGTATTTTATATTCTGCATTTTATGTCATATTTCCATGCCACCTGTCAGTGGCTTGCCCCCACTTCAATCACAGGCTCTCCCGGACCGGTTATCCATTCCGCGCCGTCCTCTGTCACCAGCACCTCATCCTCCATCCGAAAGGACAGATAAATGGACTCCACTCCCTTTTCCAGGTCATAGGGATACACTCCGTTTTCCACGGCAAACACCATGCCTGGCTTCAGTTTTTCATTGGCTTCATCGTGTATAGTGGGATACTCCACCACGTTGAGGCCGATGCAGTGTCCGCTGGAGTGAAGCAGAAATTTCCCAAATCTGGAATCCCGGATGTATCCCTCGCAGATGCGGTTGATCTCAGCAATGGAAACCCCCGGCTTCATGGCCTCCTTTGCCGCCGCCACACAGCCGCTGGCCGTCGTTGCCATTTCCCGTTCCTCCCGTGGCACGGTTCCCAGATAGAACACCCGGGTAAGGTCGGACGCATACCCGTCAATGTGGCCGCTGATATCCACCAGAACATACTCACCTTTCTGAACCACACGGTCTGTGGCATATGTATTGAATGTGCAGTACTTGTCAATACCGCTGGTAACGGTCAGATACGATATTTTATCCACTCCGCCCCGGGCCATGCGCATGGCAATGCCCTTGGATATGTCCTTCTCCGTTGTCTCTCCCGCCACAATAGTCTTTCCTGTTTCCAATATTGCTTGTTCCGTTATCCGGCACACATGGCGGATTCGTTCAATTTCCCATGGCGTTTTCACCATCCTGGCTCTCTGTATAGCCAGGGATCCATCCGTGAAACGGATGTCCGGCTGGGAATCCATGATTTTCTTCAGCAGCTCCATGGACCAGAAGTACTGCATGCCGTCTCCTGCCTCCAGGCCAATGGTCCCTGTATCCGGCTGGATTTCCTTTATGATTCTGTCAATGATGCTGACCGGCTCCTCCCCCTCCAGAGGCCCCAGGTTTCTGCTGGCAGTTCCCCAGCAGTAGATGCGGCTGGTCCAGCTGGTATACTGTACCGTGGTCTTCTCCAGTATCCTCAGTATAATAGCCGGATCCCCCTTCCTGGGCACCAGCACATATACCGGCCTGAAAAGGCTGGATGTATACCAGGAGCGGTAGCCGGTGGAATAATATATATTTTCAGGAGTGGAAAGCAGAAGCATGTCTATGTCCTGCTTTTCCATCTCAGCCTGAAGCTTTTCATTGTGGAGCCGGAATTCTTCCGGCGAAAAAGATTTGTATTCCTGTGTCATATTTCCTCCTAACGATTATGCAAAGATTCCTAAAAGTCCGCCTGCCAGACCAACCACCGCAACCAGGATGATAATATTGACAGACGACCAGCCCTTCTTTACCAGTTTGTATGTGCCAAGGGTCAGCAGCAGCGGAAGCGCTCCCGGGAGAATCACGTCAAACAGCTGTTCCTGGATATTGAACATGACGCCTCCGCCCACAGGGACCATAAGTTTTAATCCCAGGGTCACATAATTGCCTACCAGTCCGCCAAGCACCAGGCACCCCATAATGGATGCGCCCAGTATGAGCTGGTTGATCAGGCCGCTTTCCATAATGGTTACAATGGCATCGCTGCCCTTTTCATATCCCAGCTTGTAGGACTGCCAGTATATGGTCCACATAAACAGGGCTTCCACTATAATGTAGCCAATAACCCCCATGATGTTGCCTGTATTGGTAATGCCGATGAATAATGTAAGGAGCAGCGGCGTCACCACGCCTCCGTCAATGGTATCTCCGATGCCTGCCAGCGGTCCCATAAGACCGGATTTAATGGATGTGATGGTATCCCCTGTAATCTCCTCAGAGCCCTGGGCCCTCTTTTCCTCCAGAGCAGCGGTCAGGCCAATGATACAGGCCCCCCACTGAGGCTCCGTGTTAAAGAACTGCATATGGTTCTGCATCAGTTCCGCGCGTTTTCCTTGGTTATCCGGGTAGAGTTTATTGATGACAGGCACCATGGCGTGACAGAAACCGGTTCCCTGCATCCTCTCATAATTATAGTTAGCCTGATTGAACATAATCCACCGGAGCCAGGATTTGCGTATTGTCTTCTTGTCCAAAAGTACATACTTGTTCTCATTATTTCCCTCTGCCCCAAACAGGCTGCCGCCCATGGCGCTCAGCTTATGGCCTTTTAACTGCATATAAATCAGGGTGAATACAACAGCTGAAAATCCCAGAGATATCATATCCAGCCCAAAATACTGGACCAGAAGGAACCCGAAGAAAAAGAATACCACGGACTCACCCTTAAATATGGATTTTAAGGTCAGGGCAATACCTACTGCGGGAAGCATGCCGCCGATGGTGGTAAGGACGCCCACTATGTTTTCTCCCAAAAACTGGATGACAGACTTAAGATAATCTGTCCCAAAATATACCATCAGGAAACAGGGTATAAAGGACATCAGAAACAGCAGCAGCTGGGGCAGCACGATATTGGGTATCCAATAGTACCTGGTGTCCCCCTTTGCCGACATTTTTTCCGCTACCCGGACCCAGGCCGTATTGACCGTCATCTTCACCACCCATATGATGGTTCCCAGCAGTCCCACAGGAACTGCCAGAGCCATGGCTGTCTCCACAGGAAGATTGCCCGTAATGGCAATGGTGGTTCCCACCACGCCGGCCAGACAGATATCACCGGGAAGGGCTCCGCCGGCTCCGATGAATCCCAGATACAGAATGTTAATCTGGGCTCCCACCATGGCGCCCTTTACAGGGTCTCCCAGGATAACGCCGGCCAGGAAGCCGGAAACAAGGGGCCTCATGACGGTCCACCAGTTTACACCCAGAACAAATGCACTATTTCCCCAAAAGTATAACAATGACAATAATGTGGCTGTTAAGATACTCATATGCTACCTCCTCCAAATCAAATTCTGGCCTGCTTCACTAAAACAGGCTTCTGATGTTAACGGCCTTATCATTCGGAACCAGCTGATAAAAGATTTCCACTCCCCCTTCCACAATCCGTTTAAAGCATTCAACCTCCTCACCGCTTGCCGACACATTCCTGTTAAAGGTCTTCCGGCCGTTCTTGGCCCCCATACCGCCCAGAATCACCTTCTTTATTTCAATCCCCTCTTTGAGAAGTGACTCTATGATTTCCGGAACCTTCACAAGTATCAGAAAATTCTCTCCCTTCACCGGCTCCTCCTTCAGGAACTCCCGGGCTTCGGATACCGACTGTATCAGCACCTCCACCCCCATGGGAGCCGCTGCCTTGTAGATGCGCTCCATCAGCCGGTTCTGGGAAAGCTCGTCATCAATAATGAGTATCTTATTGATTGGATACTGCTTAATCCAGGCAGTCACTACCTGGCCATGAATCAGCCTGTCGTCAATTCTTGTCAAAACAATGTTTTTCATATGCTTTTGCTCCTTTCCTATCTGTATCAGTCTGCGCTTATCAGTATCAGCCAGCGCTTGTCTGTATCAGCCCGAACTTGTCTGTATCAGCCCGTACTTGTCAGCTCATCTGCAGCAGAACGTGGCTGTCTACAATCCCTTCCTTGGCCGTGTCCACCAGTCCTGCAAAACTTCTGCTGTTTCCGTCCAGCAGACGGCGGTTGATGGCCTCTATCAGCAAAGGGAGGTTGGTACCCGTGATGTGTGTAAAGGAACATTCCTCCTCCAGCTGAATCATGGTGTTAAACGGTGTTCCGTACATCAGATCCGTAAGCACCAGGACTTCCTGGCCTGAATCATTGGAGCGCCGGATGGATTGCTCCACTCCGTTTCTCATCTCCTCCAGATTGCACCCCGGCTCCACACAGTAAGTCTCGATATCAGGCTGGTTGCCCAGGATGAGCCGCGATGTCCTTACCAGGCTTTCGGCCAGTGAACCGTGTGTGAAAACAATGATTTTATACATATTATCTCCCCTCCGTAATAATATTCTGTATGAATTCCGTCATGGCCCAATCCGGGCAATTGTCCATGAGATAGACCATTTTCGATGCAAAAAGCATAAAATCCCAATTGGACATATCCATAATCACTTTATCCAGCTTCTTTTGCAGCAAATCCGTCACAAACTGGCAGCGGTTAATGCCCGCCTCATTATGGACATAGACAAACTCCACTTCCTTTAATGCAGTGACCTTTAAAAATCCTGTCACAGGTATCTCCATCGGCTTCCGGTTCCGCACTTCTACGGCACATCCGATATCGTACAGGTCATTCCTGGCTCTCATAAGTTCCCGCAAATACAAATCCTCCCTGTGACGGCATGATTTCAGCAGATTGTTGATGGCCGAGCAGTCCTTCTCATCCAGCAGAGGCGAGATAAGCGCATAGGGTATCACATGTTCCCTGCTCCCCAGGGGCACCGTAGATAAAATCAAATCATATTGTTTTTGGGACATTTCCAGAAAATGATTGTAGTCACTGCTCACCACAGTCCATTGAGGATAATTCTGGGATAATTTATGCTTCAGGATATTGGTGATGCTGTTTGACATGTTGGAAACCAGTATCACATCCATTTTCTCCTCATCAGCCAGCAGCTCGCCCTGTATGTACAGCATCAGATAACAAATCTCATCAAAACTTATCTCCGGCAGCCTGAACTTTTCCGTCAGTATTCTGCATATAATCTGACATACATTGATGGTACCCTTATAATTTTCAAGCAGTATGTCTATGATTGGATTCCTGGCCGGGGTGCTGGATGCAGCCCGGTTCAGCATCAGCGTAATATGGGATATCACGTTCACATAAAATGTTGATTTTGTTCTCAGATTGATTCCTGTAATCACAGAAAACGCATCAATAAAATCTTCACCGAAGGCCACTGCCGTTTTCCTGGATTCTTCCTCCGGCAGTTCCTTCTGCATCAGGAAATTCCCAAGATGGGTGGCGGCCAGAACATTATAAATATGTGAAGTTTCGGATACAGACAGCGTATACCGGTAAGAACCGCTCAGACGGGAGGCCAGCTCAAACGCAATGGCATCCAGGGGATCCCTCTCCTGTTTCCGGTAATTGCTTTTTAAGACCGGCTCCATGAGAAACCCATTTCTTACCCTGTAAATCATCACTAGCAGGTTCACGGAAAATTCCATGTATTCCCGCTCGTCAAACCTGTAACCGGCAGACGTCTCAATGTGTTTTATGAGTCCTTCCACAAAATTCAGGTCTTCCTCCGTAAAGATGTCCAGAATCGTCATCAGCGTTTCCGACTCAAACATGCCTGTGGCGGCCGGATTGCCTCTGGTATTGGCATTTATATTATTGTCCAGAATATACAGCAGCAGTTCCGCCAGGGCCTTGCGCAGACAGCTCTCTGTTCCCTCTACCGATGTCCCCCCATGTCCCTGGGTGATTCTCAATTCATGCTTTCCGGCAAAAGGCACAAGGGCTTTCAGATCCCCGGCTATGCTGCTCTTGCTTACATAATATTTGTAGGCAAGTCCGGACAGCGAGGTGGCCTCATCCGAATAGAGCAGAAGGTTCAGGGCGATATCCATTCTTCTGGACAATTGGTTCCAGGACCTGGATAATGCGCCGGAATCCATAAGTTCCATCATATAAGCTGAATTCATCAGCCTTTCCCGCTCCTCCTCATTGATTTCAAGCCTGATTCCGGTTCCGGGCCGGCTCTCAATGACTCCGTTATAGGACGTCAGAATCTCATTAACTCCGTGAATCATTCTGCGCAGCGTCTTGTCCGACACATCCATCTTCCCTGCGTAGAAGCCCACGGGCAGATACTCTTCATGTTCCAGCAAAAGTCTCAGAAATGCAATCTGTCTTGAATTCACGTCTTATCCTCTCCATACCTCCCAGGTGCCTTTTGATAGCTTGATTATAGCAAGTGCAGCTGAGGATTGTTAGTTTTACGGTTTCCTTAATTTGACCGGAACCATGTGGACAAAACTGTACATACATTTGAACATAATGACGTGCCTGTATCTCATGTTCCGGTGAATATCTGCCTATTGTACCACGACAGCCTTTGTAATATAAGGTGGGGGAAAATCAGCCCGGAACCGGGCGGGGCGGGCAGGATGGGCGGAATGGCTGAGATGGCCGGGCGGAATAGCTGGGATGGTGAGCCGGGATGGCCGGGATGGCCGGGATGGCGGGCGGGATAACCCGGATGGTATCAGTTCAGTGGGAAATGGAACCGTGTATAATAGAATGTGCACAAGGTGGCGGCACGAAAAAAGGAAGCCCTGATACAAAAGGCTTCCCGGACAAAAAAATAGAGCAGGTGATGGGAATCGAACCCACGTATCT
>ENA-OPSU01000521-OPSU01000521.1-human-gut-metagenome-genome-assembly--contig:-NODE-521-length-20789-cov-3.426690_pt1 | contig 20789 bp, 28 predicted proteins | sample MGYA00241811_ERZ501913 | MGnify/ENA primary metagenome ERZ501913 (study PRJEB25962, sample SAMEA2042113) | human gut metagenome | biome: human gut; feature: human-associated habitat; material: faeces...
CCCGCCGCGTCAGAAGAAATCTCTGGTTAATCCCGTGTGGAGCACTGGACACGTCCGTCCAATATCCAAGCCCAAACTGTTGTACATCATGGTTTATCTGCGCCAGGTCAACTGCAGATATCTCCATGGTGCCCGGAAGGGTTGAAGCCTCTTTGAGGTATTCCCTGGACTTAGCAAGCAATATACCAGGTTCCGTCACATCGTCCCATTTCTGATATCCCCATATTCTCCCGTACAGCTCCACGGCTTCCGCGTTCTCGATGTAGTCTACACCTCCATTAACGGATGTGATATCCACTGCCCTGGACTGTGTCTCCCCTGACTCATCCTTGTACTCCACATCTGCCCCCTGGGGAATCAGACATGTTATAATCTGCGTGGCATCAACATAGTGTGTCAAATCCAGCAGGTTCTCCCCGAACCGGATTACCTGGCTGTTAATCCCGCCGTAATCCCACAGATAGTCCAGATAACGCACTCCCGCCTCATGCCTGATACGGAGATAGCCTCCAAATGATTCCGGCAACTGCCTCAATAGTGTGAGCGTGTCTGAAAAGCCCTGGACAGTCCACTCTTTGTATCCGCCATCCCCACTCACCACTATATTTCCTTTTTTAATCTGCCGGCGGGCGTCCACCTGGCTGTTATGTACGTCAAGAAGCTGTCCTATGTATCCGTCTATACCTCCAGTATACGTAAAGGGGCGTTGCTGACTGTCCAAAAGATACGTCAACTCTCCCTCACAGGTAACCGCGACCATATTATCAAAGTCTTGTTCCGGTCTCCACATCCGGCCACAGAATACACATGCGCCATCATCATAAACAATCACCTCAGACGTCAGGACTTTCAATTGCTTATAGTATGGATGCCCTTTGTACACCCGGAATGTGAAAGAGCCGGCGCTTCCCATCTCCTGGGTAAGCACTGGCTCAAATATCCGGAGCGTATCATCAAGCGGCTCGTATATGGGGTATTCTCCATTCATGTTTTTTACATATACCCGATACATTTACAATATTCCTCCCCTGTACGATATGGTAACCGTCCCGGCCCCGGTGAACATGAGCGGGTTCTCCCCTTCCTTTATAACGATGTCATATATCTTATTCGTTCCTTGTTTCAGTTCATAGTCCTTGCCGTCATAGTTCACCGTCATAGCAGCTGATACCATAATTTCAGGTATAACCCATCTCTGTGTGCCAGGAACGGTAAGGGACAGACTGCCAGTTACCTCCAGTTCCTTATAATCACGGATTATCCCTTTCTCAAAAGAGAAGGGGTCCCACAGCCAGTCCTCGTCCGATGCTGTAAGCTCATACTTATAAGGGTCAGCATTCACGCTGATAGTAAATGTCCCCAGGGTCCTTGCTCTGGAGTATTCAGATACCGTCATGCGCCCGGCATAATAGTACATCGGGTCATCATCAAATATTAGTTTTCCTTCCCTACCATGAAAGTTTTGCAGGATTTCAGAAAACACTTCCGGCCACTTATCCATGGGGTACCCACATCCAAAATTAAGAGTAATTGCCCTCCGCTCATATATAATCCGTCCCGCAATCGCTGTGGAGAGGTCCAGGGAGCCATCGGCCCCCGGAATATCCTGATAAATTGTCTTTGGCACCGGCGGTTGGACACAATGTCTATTTGCCAGTGCCATCCTGTAGGTTGACAGCATGTCAATGCCGTTTATGCTCACACTTTGATGTATCATCCTATCCGCTCCTTAAGGGCCTGTACCTGGCCCAGTTTTCGGTCCATCTGTCCAACGGTCTTGCCCACCAGGGCCTTCCCGTCCATCATGACGCACTTCTGGGAAGCAATGTCCGGAAGGTATGTCTCCAGCAATGAAATGACCTTCTGTGTGACACCGATGTTCTGTTCCCCGCCGCCTGTCATATTCATAGTCATGACGTCCATGCTCCCGGCCAGGGCTGCCATCTGGTCCGTGACACGCCACATATTTCCCCTGATACCTTCTTCAAGGCCCTGCATCATATGAGGCATCCATTCCTCGTAATAGCGGAGCGGTCCCTTTTCAGGTCTGGTAAAATGCAGATAATCAGAGACCGTGCCCGCCACACTCCGGCAGGCTGCTTCTACTTCGGATGTCTTTGCCTTGATACCCTGGATAAATCCATCCATCATATCCTCAGACCAGGTGTCAGCCAGGGGGATGAGCGCCTCAATGGTTGCAGTGATTCCTTGCGACATTTTCGATACCTCCCCTATTACTTGTGGGATTTCTTCGGTTATGCCATCTTTAAACCCACCGGCAACCTGATATGACTGCATAATGCTTTCCGCAGTTGCTTCTGGAAGGGTCATTGTCTGTGCAAATAAATCATTCGCCTTTTGTAACTCTTCTTCCGTCATTTTAGCGAATACCGCAACGTATCCAGCACCTTTCGGCCCCATCTCTGCCAGTTTCTGCAATAGTCCCTGGTCAATTCCTCTTTCTGCCAGCTCTCTCAAGTTATCAGACCACTGCTCTGTTCCATCAACCTGAGACTGCATGTTTTCCAAAAGTTCATTTGTGGACATCTTGGTTTTACCGTCAAATTTGTCAAAGGTATTAATCTGACCATATATCGTTTTTTCAAGTCCGTCCTGAATCTTCTGCAAGGCTTCCTGCGCTTCTTCTGCATTTTTTACTACTTCGGAAATGGTGCTTCCGGATGAATCACGAAGTGAAAGCAATGAGTCCTCGATTCCAGAAAATGTTGCCGTTGCCTCAGTCACGGCCTTACTGACTGAGGAGTGGATGGTATTCTGCATTTCCGCTACGGTTCCTGCCCATCCGGTAATGAATCCTTTACCGGACATCTGGCCTATGTACGCGAATACAGTGGATGGAGAATGAACACCTAACTGCGTTTTTGCAGACGTGATTATTTCAGCGCACATGCGCTGAACGTTTTTCACCACCTCACTCTTTCCCGAAGTGATTCCGCCTGTTAGTCCTGCCGTTATTTGCTTTCCAATATCTGAGAATGCTTCCTGTGGCAGCCCATCTTCTGCAGCAAATTCAGTTTCATTGGCTACATCTGTCATTGCATCAACGACGCCATCTTTCTCGTCATCAATTCCTTCTGCCAGTTTTTTTGCGTAATCCCCTCCTGCTGACCGATATCCGTCATTACTTTCTGCGGCAGCCGCAAGAGCGTTCTTTCCTGCTGTTTCCCTTATCACATCGGGCAATCTGTCTAGTTCTTTCTTGGCTCGGTCAACCAGTTCTTTCATTTGATCAACATCTGCCTGTACTACGCCTGGCGCTCCTGCATCTACAGCTGCCTGCATAGCCTGGTATTTGTCGGTAAAGTCTTGCAACTGCCGCTCTAAAGAGGCCTTTGTTGATGATTCCGCCGTCTGAAAACTATTACTTGCCATTAATACAGCATCAGCCAATAGTTCTTGATTATCCTTTGCCGCAATCAGCATATCTTGATTGCTTATAACTGTTTTATATCCGACATAAGCTGTCTCTGCATCCAGAAGCGTCTGGTCTAATTCAGCCAACTTATCCTCATATCCTTTAGTGGTTTCCGATGCTTCCTTTACTTTTTCAGCGAGATACGCCGATTCGTTGGAAAGCCCAAGCATATGTACAATTCCACTTTCTCGCAAAGCATTAAGGTCTTCTTGGAGCAGTGCTTCCCGACGTTGCGATTCTTCTAATTTTTTGGTTGTTTCTTCTACGTCTTTTTGTGCATCGTTGTATTTCATGAATGCATCGGCCCTATTTTCAAGCGCTTCCGCATAAGCTTCTGCATTGGCATCCATTAACGCATTTGCCTGTTTCTTGAGAATCAAGTCATCGATACTGTCACACATATCTTTGTAGTTCTGTATCTGATTTCCAGTCAACTCATATTCCTGCCCTAGAGCCGTTGATAATTCTCCCAGAATATACTTTGCCCGTTCTTCGTAACCCGCTTTTACATTTCCATTTTCATCCGTAACTTTCTGCAGCTCACTAAACAACTCCCGTTCCTTTGTTGCTTCCGCTTCTACACTATTAACAGCATCCACACGACTTTGGTTCATGAGCTTATATGAGCTGTATAATTCATCTATCATCTCCCTATGGTGCTGTTCCTGGTCAGTAAGCTCTACGGCTCTATCATAATATTCTTTGGTTCTCTCTTTCGCGTCATATGCTGCATAAGCAATTGCTCCCAGGGCAGCCGCGGTCAACATTATGGGGCCACCTGCCGCTGATAATCCAGCCAGCATAGGACCAAGCGCAGTCACTGCACTCATTATCGCACCGATACCTGTTGATACCTTCCCAATAGCAATCAATAAAGGCCCAATCGCAGCCACAATCAGCCCAACCGTAATGACTGTTTGCTTCTGTGAATCCTCCAGCTTATTAAACCAGTCCGTCCACTGCTGTATCTTTGCCACAAGCGCCCGTATTTTAGGTATCAGCGCGTCACCAATCGCAATTGCAGCCTCCTGCAACTGGCTTTTTAGGATTGTCAGCTGTCCGTTGAGGTTGTCCTGCGTTGTTTCTGCCATGTCCTTTGCCGCGCCCTCTGAATTGGCAATAGCATCCGACAGTTTTTTGTAATCATCTTCGCTGGCATTTATGATGGCCAGCATGCCGCTCATGGCCTCCTTGCCGAAAAGAGTCGCCGCATATGCGGACTGTTGCTCCTGGGTAAGCCCCTCAATAGCCTGAGTCCCCAATGCTAAAGCAAGATTCTGGGCCACCTGTGCTTTATTTGTCTTTTTGGTCACTTTGATTCCCAGTTTATCCATTGCCTGTTTCTTAAACTGAGCTTCAGACATATCCTTTATCTGTTCCTGACCGGCATACATTGCAAGCTGGAAATACTTTTCTTCCTCCGACAACCCTTTAAGCGTTTCCCCGTATCCGTCAGCAATAGCCTGCTGCTCCAGGGTAGCCAGACGCTGGGCCTTCTGTTCCTCTGTGGTGACAGCAAAGGATTCCCGCAAGATTTTTAATGTCTCATCCAGAGACTTCATTGAACCGTCTTCATTGGCAATCTCAATCCCCAGTTCATTCATGACGCCTTCCATGGATTCCGTGGGTTTTACCATATTGGTGATGGCTGCTCTCAACTGGGTACCTGCCTGGCTGGCCTTGATGCCACTATTGGCCATCAATCCCACTGCGAGAGCCGTATCCTCCATAGAATACCCCAGAGAGCCACAAACAGGCGCCACATACTTGAATGTTTCGCCCATCATCTCCACGTTGGTGTTGGCATTGCTGGAGGCCGCTGCCATAACATCGGCCAGGCGCCCGGCATCCGCTGCCGTGTATCCCATACCGGTCAGGGCGTCCGTTACGATATCGGATGTGGTCGCCAAGTCTGCACCGGATGCAGCTGCCAGGTTCATGATTCCGCTGATACCGTTCAGCATGTCATCTGTTTTCCAGCCTGCCATTGCCATGTAACTCATGGCGTCTGCGGCCTCAGATGCGCTAAATTTCGTCTCTGCGCCCATCTCCCTGGCCTTATCCCTTAGCCGGTCAAAATCCTCACCCGTGGCCCCGCTGATGGCTGACACATTGGACATTGATTCATCAAAGTCTGCCGTTGTCTTTACCGCGGCAGCCCCCACGCCGGCCACGGCAGCAGTAACCGGAAGCAATTTCTTTCCGACACCTTCAATCTCCTGTCCGACTTTCTGGAATTTCTCTCCGGCCGCACTAATCTGCTGCAGGGTAGCATTGGCCTTCCCGGCCTGGTCCTCCAGGGACTTAAGCTGCTGCTCCGTCTCAGCTATCTCCCTCTGCAGGGCGTCATACTGTTCCGGCGCTACCGGGTTCCCAAATTCATCCGATACTTCCTTAGCTGATTTCTGGAGCGTCTTTAATTCGCTGGAGGTTTTTTTGATTTCCTCCTGCAGGGCATCGTACTTCTCCTGTGATATCTCTCCGTTTGCCAGCTGCTCATCGGCGTTCCTGGACTGTTCTTTTAGGTCGCCCAGTTTATTTTTGGTCTCGTCTATCTGTTTCTTGATTGGGTCATACTTTTCTTTCCAGGCATCATAGTTTGAGGCTGATTCTGCCACCTGCTTGTTTGCCTCTTTCAGGGTATCCAGTTTACCCTTAGTTCCCTGCACGGCCTCTGCCAGGAGCTTCTGTTTCTGCCGCAGCAGCTCCGTGTTGGTTGGGTCCAGTTTCAGCAGTCTCTCCACATCCTTAAGCTGGCCCTGTGTGCTGCTGATTTCTTTGTTGACGCCGCTTAATGCCTTGTTTAAACCGGTGGTATCCCCACCGATTTCTATTGTGATTCCTTTGATACGGTCTGCCACGATACCACCTCCTTAAAATTTGTCCATATCCTCCTGGGTTGCCAGGTTTGGATACTTATAGCTGTCATTTTGTGACTCTGTAAACATGTCCAGGACCAGCCCAATGGTGAGCAGGTCGAGGTCACTAACCGCTACCCCCAGCTGGGCCGCCCGGAGCATGAACAAGGGCGTTGTCATTTCCCGGCTGCTCGGCTTCGTTTTTTTTTGGCCTCCACATCTGTCTCAATGTTCAGATGCCACAGGTCAAGGAGCTGGGGCAGTACCGTGTAAATTGAAAACGTATTGAACTGGTCCAGCCACTCCTCCGGTGTCCCTGGCTGGTTCGGGTCGGCATGAAGCGCCATTATGTATGCCACATTCTCAAACAGCTCCAGGTCACTGATGGGGACCTCCTCGCCTTCCACGGCCTTTCCCAGACGCATTAAATCCCGGAAGATATCCCGCCGGAACCGCGCCCGGTACAGCCTTGGTATGGCAGCCGATGCCTTGAACGGCACCAGCTTTCCATCAATCTCTATTTCCTTGCTTATCATGTCTTACCTCCGTTACGCTCCTAAGCCGGATGCGGCTGTCTCATATACATTTTCATACCAACCGTTATAGGTTGCCTCATCCGTTGTATCACCGGTCCGTGCTTTAATCCTCCCGTCCGGAAGAGGTGTTGCAGAGATGGTCAGAGTCTCTGTTACCGGTTCAATAGATTCCTCTTTTGTCTGAGACTCCACAGACGGCCTGGCAGCGCTGCAATTATACAGCACATGCCGGATAGCCTTCTCATCACCGTCAAACTCAAACAGCAGGGCAAACGCGGTCTGTTTGGCATCGGCATTTTCTACCAGGACCTTCTTTCCGTCTAATGTTTCCCCCAAGATGTCCGTCCGGAAGCTTTCCGGCAGCAGGGCCACCTCCAGGTCCCCCTCATAGCCGTTATTGGCAGCTGCCTGATAGTAGGTGATTCCATCTGCGTAAAACTTGGAGATGTCACCCTGGGCATCCAGGGATATGCTGACAGACCCCTTGATGGGTGTCGGTTTGGCAAACTTGATTGCCCCATCCTCTCCTGTTGTCTGTGGTGCATAATGCACGTTCTTAAGGTTGTACTTGACTTTATTCATTGATTAATACCTCCATTTCATACAGCACCTCATACATCTTTTCAGATTCAAGGTACGTCTCTGTTTTCTCATAGAAAAAGCCATGCTCTTTCAGCACGGCTTCCACTCTTTTTTCCGCATCCGGGTCCTTTCTATCCGTATAAAGTTCTAAATCCAGCTCGTTGATACCCTGATAGACAATCCCGTCAGCGGAAAAGTTATTGGTTTCTGGGTACAAATACACCAGGTATGGTTTTTCCGGTTCCTGCCCTTCCTCGAAATGATGGTAAGCTGCCGGGAATCCGGCTGACTTAACCATCTGGTACACTTCTTTTTCTGTCATTGCGATAACCTCGCTTTCAGACGTTTCTCAAACTCTTTGGCGGCCTGCTTCTCCGCAGGGCCTATATGCGGGATACCTTCTACCCGGCCACCGCCCCGTTTCGCATGACCTTTTTCCAACAGATGGGTGAGGCCCGGCTTTTTCTTGTTGTATATCCGGATTCCTATGGATACGGCATTTTCCGATTCCACCTTTGAGGCCCATCCATCCTTATAATGTCCCTTCCTGCTCCCAGGCCCATCCGGGGATGTCTTTTTCAGTTCCTTCACGGTCTCCTTTGCAACTGCCCTGGCTTCTGCCTTTGTGTCGGCGGCTACCTCAGAGGCATACTCCTCCATCATTTTGGCAATCTCTGTTCCCAGAGAGTCAATCCTGATTCCTGACATGACATCACTCCTTTGCTGTGGCACGGATTTTCACGGTTTCATTTTTATACTGGACATTATCAATACTGGTGATGTCATAAGCCTTACCCCGGTGTACCAGCCTGTACCCCTTCGTGTTCATGGCCCCCAGCAGCGGATGATAACGCAGTATGAACATGATTGTGTTCTGGGCTTGTGTCTGCGCGGCCTCCCAATACTCGGAGCCTGACAGGTTATTCATGTAGGCGTATCCACGGTAATATTCCGTCCAGGCTGCTATCTGGTTCCCAATATCATCCTCGGTATAGCCATTCTTCTCAATCGTCACCGGCTCCCGGTATGCCCCTGCATTCATGGCGCCACCTCCTATAGCAGGTTCTCACAATACATCCCAAGGATGGTGTCCACCACCCGGTTGACATTGTTCTTATCTACGGTCATCTGCCGGTTATCGTACATATCGGAGACAAGTACCAAAACGGCAATTGTGATGTCCTCATGTATATCAATCGCAGCCTCATCGAGACCGGTATATCCCTTTACATAGTCCATGGCTGCCGGAAGGAGGATTTCCAGATACTGCCTGTCCTCCTCCGTCAGGTATGCCTCTTCCGTCCGTATCTGCCGACAGATATCCTTAAGCGTTATCTCGCTTACTTTCATCCTTTACGCCCTTTCTCACAGTAACCTGCTCGATATATCCAGCCTGAGCCAAGTCGCGGATTAATACCACATCTATGATTTCTCTGACCTCACCCTTATACATGGATACCGCGCCGGAAAATGATTTCAGTGCCTTGACCTTCATGTCCTGCCTCCTTAATCGGATGCCTTCATGACCAGTTTGACAATCTTCTGGGCATTCTCGACCTTAGCATCAAACTCCATCCATGCAATCACACCTATGGCATGTTCATCCGCATATCGTTCCTGGAGGACCTGCACGGATGCATCCTCGGACAGTTTTACAGCCAGGCCGGACAGATCCCCATAGTAAATGGCTGTCTTCCCCGCCTCCATTCCGTCCATTTGGTCTGACACATAAACCGGCTTCCCCAGGAGAGTCGTACCGAAGGGGGACGTGATGTCATCCTGCATGAGATACCGGTCATTACCATCCTTCAGCAGACGTAGGGCCGTCCTGGTCGCGCTGTTCATAATGAATACGGCCTTTGCCTGAAAGGCATCCTTCACCTTGTCCTTCAGCATGATGATTTCATCCATCGTGACGGCGGATGCCGCCGCGGTTTCCACGCTGAGGGTCACGCCCTTCAAACCCTCAACCTTGGCATCAGTCCCATGCAGCAGTTCCGCCTCCAGGAACCTTGCAATTGATTCAGACATCTCATTAACAACAAACGATACGATGTCAAACTGGCTGTTGTTTGCCAGGGACTTGGACACTTTGGACAGGGCGCCGGCCAGGTATCCAGTCAGTTCGATATTGGTGAACTTCCCGCTGGTGCTGGTAAGGGATTTGAATTCCTCTGCATAGGCCATCTTGATTGTGTTACCATCAGCTGCATAGTACGGGATTGACAGAGCCCCTTTTACATTGTACCGGGTCGCCATCTTATAGATTGGGCAGATGTCCTCCACCTTCTTGATAATCCGGTTCGCAATCGTCTTGGGGATAACGGCGCCATTATCGGTCTTTGTCATCTCACCAGCACGTTCCTCCAGGACCTCACCGCGGATATAGGCCGCAAAAGCACGCTCTTCCATTTTTCCGGGAGCTGTTATAGGCGCTATTCCCCAGGCTGATAACATTCAATTTCAAGTCCCTGGCACGTTCCAACTTTTCAATAGTGCTGTCCAGGGCCTTCACCTGTTTATCCAGGTCATCAAACTGCTGGTCTTCTTCTTGGCTGAATGCCCTCTGCTCCGTCTCTGCGGTGGACGTCAGGTCTTTCATCTGCTGAACCAGGTCGGCCCGCTGCTCCGTAAGAGACTTTAAGTCCTCCGCACGATACTGCATGTACTGCCTTGCAACTGTTTTCTTTCTCATTCTGCTTTCTCCTTCTCTAATTCCTTGATTCTATTGTGATACTTACTCATATCAATCGTTTCCTTTGCTTCCTTGACCTCCACATAATCCGCACGGACCTCCAATGGTTCCGGTGTCAGGATCATATCACCCTCTGCCCTCACCTCAACGCTGGTGCCCTCGTAGCATGGCTGCTTGCGCTCATCTATAAGGGACACCTCAACAAGGTCCATATCCTCCACGTACCTGCGCTCCAGAGCGTCATTGATATCCTCCTTACTGGCATCCCGTTCCCTGAACCCGAAGGACCAGCCTCTAAGCTTCTTCTTCCGGGCTTTTTCAATGACTTCCGGATCCGTGACCTCTGCCCGGGCATGGAGTCCGATGCTGTCCTCGTACAGCTCCAGATTTGTGCTTGTGGAACCTAGATTCCTGGTCTTGTCATGGTTTAGGAGCAGCTGCACCTCATTGTGTCTGAGCGCTCGCTCAAACACCCCAGGTACAATCTGCTCCACAAACCGTTTCCCGGTCTTACGGTCCCTCATAGGCCGCGAATCCCTGGCCACGGCATTGACATAGCCTTCAATCGCCACACTGTCTGACCTTAGTTCAATCCTCATTTTTCTTTTCACCTTCTTTCTGCTCCGGCCCTGACTCTTTCTGTCCAAGTCCGCCGGTCTTGTTCATGTTCGGCATGTAAAACTGTTTCGTCTCCGGGTCATACAGCACATCCTGCAGGCCAAGGCGGACAAAATCCAATCCCAGCGGCGGCAGATTCTCCCTTAAGCGTATCTCATCAATCTGCATGAATCCGTTCTTACTGGCCGTCTCATAAGCCCGGAAACGTTTTTCAATGTCCCCTTTGGTCAGCTCTGACGTATCCGCTGCAAAATAAAAGGACCCCTTCTCTGATTCAAGAAGCAGGTCCCGGTTCAGGGCGCATTCAAACTCTTTTAAGATTGGATTCAGGCAGTACTGGACGAAGTTTGTCTTATCCTGCTCCGTGGCGCCACCGTTTATCATAGCTGGCGGCATGTTGAACAGCTTACAGATTTCGTCACTGTTAGTTTTCTTGTTCTCGTTCAGCTGCATCTCCACAGACGTGTTACTGGCCTCCTGAAACTCTAACCCCTCGTTCAATATGACGACATTTTCTGTGTTGTTCTGGTAAAGTCGGCGCCATGCTGCCTTTAATGCCTTAATGGCCGGTTCTGCCAGCTTTTTAGCCGACTTGACAAACCCTTTCTTATTGCCACCGGTCTTGACCAGATTCTTTTCATACTTCAGGGAATGATAGGCTACGCTCAGGACTTCACTGTTCTCATCCACCACACTCCTGCCGGAACGTCCATCCTCCGTATTCCTGAGCACTTTCAGAAATTCAAAGGGCTTATATTTCGTCCCTTGAATCATGATGTCATAATCCTTAAAAATCGGGTCTGACGTGAACAGGAAGGAGACCTCAGATTCCCTGACGTAATGCAGGGAACGTATTCGATTCCCAGTGCGTTTTATGAAGGCATACCCGCCTTTACCCATCAGGTAATCTCTGACCAGTGCACGCTTGAACTGAACCCCATCCAGCGTGTCCCCGGTATCATCATTTAGCAGCCGGACCCTGGTATCATCCTCAACAGCTTCCAGTTTTCCATCCACCAGCCTATAAAGCCGAATAGGGATGGTTGAAACGGTTTCTGCTATCTTATTCACGCAGGCCGCAAAGGCTGGCACATTCATGGCCTGGTCCCTGGTCATGTAGTCATCCGACAGACTGGCCCGCAGCAACGCATCTTCGTTGGACTCTGTTTCTGTTTTCTCTGGTTCCGGGTCTGCCCTCAACCGAAAGGACCACATATGCAATCACTCCTCTCTCTGTTGCGATATCGCAACTAACACACCTGCACTGTAAAACCGCTGTCATCAAAGAGGATATCCTGCTGGAGCAGATACACTGAGTTGATAATACTCACCACTCCGTCCACCTTCCCCTTGGATTTCTTCTTGTTGACATACCGGTTCATATTGGTGTCATAGGTACACTTCGCATTTTCAAAATTGGTTTCCAGCAGCCGGTTTTCCTCGTAATGCCACTTCTGGTTTGCCACCATTTCTGCCAATAGCTTGGTGGGAGGATGCAGGGTGTCCGAATGCTGCCGTATTTCCACCGTTGTATAATTCTTATCCCATTTCTGGGCGCTTGACAGGGCATTATATCGGTCATAGCCGATTGACTTAATAACCACGCCTCTGGATTCCTCCAAGCCTGCCACGTAGTCCTCAATTACGCCGTAGTCCACTGTCATATCACCGCAGGCAATGCAGGTTCCCGCGGCAATGGCTGCCCTGTAATCAAACTTCTCAAACTCACTCTTTTCATCAATCCTTCCCTCCGGTATAAATGTCATGACGTGGCTCAGTATCTCCCCATCCTCCTCCGCCGACATGGTCACGGAACAGTTATCGTTTGTCATTGCAAGGTCAACACCCACATAAACCTCCCGGCCTTCCCAGTCTATCCGCGGTACCTTGCAGGCCTTTACCTGGTCAATCGGGATGTATGTCTCAGTCCCGGCGCCCTGATAGATGATGTTACAGTGCTTGGTCAGAAAGTTCTCCCGCAGCTTCTCCCGGTTGATAGCCCTCTGCCGTTTCAGCAATAATTCATCCCAGACCTCCGGTATCTCCAATGCCAGGGGATTTCCGTGGGCCAGGATAGTATCATCCGTAGCCCAATCTTTTGTATTGTCTGGCTCATAGAGTAGGGCAAACACTGTCTCGTCATCAATCAGGCCGTCCAGGATTTTCTTGGCGTTGTCCACCTCATCCTCCAGAGGGTTGTCCGCTGTTGGGTATTTGGTTGAGATGATAAACCCCAGCTTATTCCGGATGAGCAGCTGGCCGGAACGCATGGCCTCCACCGGATAGGATGTGGGCAGCGCCCCCACCTCGTCAGCAATGAACACGCTGGGTTCCTTACCGTCCATCCTGCTGGTGGAATAATTGAGTGGCGTGTACTTCGTCTTTGTGGGGTTATGCAGGATGTAGTCCCGCAGCACCTTAAACTCGTTCTCCTCAAAGACCTCCACGTTAGTTGCCAGCAGCGGCTCCAGAGCCTCCTTAATCTCACGGGCCAGCGCCCCATCCGGCGCCACAGAGAAGAACCTGGAATAGGCCGGCTCCAGGTAAAAAAGCAAAATAAAAAGAACAGCAACAACAAATGTCTTGCCATTCTTTCTGCAAATCTCCAGGACCGCCGTCTGATACCGGCGCATCCGTTTGTCATTCCGGTGGACCGTACAGAGGACTGCTGTTATGAGCAGCCACTGATACCCGGCCAGCGCCGAATAGATGGACCTCCCAGCCTTGGGTCCCTTGGCCATCTTGAGCACCTTAAGAATCTTATATATCTTATCCAGCAGACTCTCATTGATGATATATTTCTTGTTCTTCCCTTTGTACGTCTGCAAAAAGTCTGCACACTGGAGGATAACGTACCTCGGCGCCTTAATCTTTCCCCGGCATACCCCCTCAGCATATGCGACCGCCGGGTGCTTAACCTTCGTCCTCGTCGTCTTCATTGATTAAATCCATGATGGTCTTTTTCTTCTCTCCAGGCTTCACTTTCGCAATAGACAGCTTCGCCCGGCTCTGAGGGGATAGGCACAGCTCATTGCAGCACCGGAAGTATTCCTTTGATGCCTCGGCCCTGGCCATCCGGAAGGAATTCTCAAAGAGCAGTTCCTTCTTATCGTTGGCCTGCCGGTCCAGCTCCTGGATACGGTCAACAGCAATGGCGGTTTGGGCCAGAATGAACAGGTCCAGGTTTCCCAGGATATCGGCCTCCTGCAGTTCGGCCATGATGTAATTAAATATCTCCATTTGGGATTCCGTCAGGTACAACGGCGGCACCAGTTTGTCATTCTTTCCGCGGAGCTTATCCTCCAGCTCAAGGCGCTGCGCCTCTTCTTCTTTTGTAATTGTGCCAGTCTTTACCCTGGCTGATTTTGCCGGCCTTGCCATCCTATCACCTTCCTTCTGGGCCGAAATTCTCATTTCTAAGATTTTGTGTATTTAAAGGTGGGGCGTCGGTGTCCGGAAATGTGTCTATTTTTCACACAACTCCCCGGGGGGATACCTGTGCTACCAGCTTTATCCCGCCATCCACCAGGACACACTCATGACCAGTCCGCTCCTTGATGTAGGTATGGAAGTCATCCAAGTATGGTTTCGTCACCTTCCTGTCCGTTTCAAAGACCAGGATGCTGTCCGGAACACTTACCGTCTTGACTTCTTCACACTCAATCATGTTCCCTTTGTTATCTTCAATCCAGATTTTCACCGCATTAACCTCCATCTCTTATATATGTTATTGTCTCAGTAGCTTTCCCATCCACATAGAAGACCTCCCGCTCTTCTTCTGCCGGAAGGATAATTCTGCACTCTCCATATGGGATTGTGATTCCATTACATTCAGGGCATCTATGTCCATACGCCTGTTCAGTCTTATACACTGTCATGGCTCCACATTGCAGGCACTTGATGACCATTCCTTTCATTGGCTCTCCTCCTGTTCATCTATTATTTGTTTCACCACCTCATACGGTATCTCTCCACTCTCACACATCTCATGGTGCATCCCGCATACAGTCAGCAGGTTGTCATCATCCAGGCGCCGGTCATAGTCCGTCTCAATCGGTATGGCATGATGGACGGACAGGTTCTCATAGTTGTATTGCCGGTCAGTTCCATACAGGTTGCGAATACACACCTGGCAGAGGTTCTTGTCTCGCCGACGTATCTGCTCTCGTTTCTCCCTCCACTTTCTGGAGCTACGGAACTGGTCTATGTAGGTTATCCTCTTTTGAGGTTGTGGCTTCCTGCCGCAGTCATACTGGCTGTCATGGATGCGGCCACAGTATTTACATGACTTAAGCATCTTGTCACCTCACATTCCAATCCTGGCTATCCTCTCCGCAAAAGGAGGACCCGGGCGCCCTGAGTTTCAGACGCCGGGAAATGGGTAAAGAAAGGGCACCCATTGCTGGATGCCCCTCTTGCTTTTCTTCGATGATATCATAATATCACGGAAGTACCCCCTTTGAGTGCACAACTTTCTATCTTTTGAGTGAGAGAAGATAGAAAAAGTATTTTCTGGAACAATAAAAATCAGTTCTATTCATAGGCACATCCAAATAGTCATACCCAATCCCCTCTGTCACATTCTTAATCAACCATTGGTAGATATCTGCATCGGCCTCCATGGCTGTCTGTTCTATCAGTTCAATATCCGTCTGCAGCATGGCATTGTGTATCGCCGTACGTTCTACTGGATTCCCTGGCATATTTCCCTTTGGCATCCCGTCATTAATAACAGCCCCCAGACCATACCCCCTATGTAGTTCCTGTTTTTTCTCCTCATACTGCATACAGAAGTATTTCAGCTCATTGTATTTGGCGCGGGAAATGTTATAATCGCTTAGCTTCATGTCCCGCTTTCTGACCTTGTCCATCGGTATCACCTCTCCTTCCGCTCATCCTTGGATACCACAATTGGTATCTTACTCAAATCGTACCCGCATCCCTTCAACGCTTGCGTCACCCTGTCCCATTCATCGGCCTGTTCTGACGCGTTCCCGTCCTCTACCCTCGCAAAGGTATATCGCTTTTGGTACAGGATACCCACATCACTGTAATGCTCTATCTGCTGCCGGTGACGGATACCCAACATTACCATCAGCTCCGCTGCTCTGTACCGGCCGTCGTATTGGCCACAATCATACAAGTCATAGTACACAGGTCTTGATGCCACGTACAATCACTCCCTTCGGCGGCTCCCGCAGCTCCGGAACCGGGCACAGGCTGGTGTACATGTACATGTAGGCCGGAGCCGTCCGGATGCGCTCCTTGATTGCTTCGTCCGCTTGGGCGGCCAGGGCCTTGCTGCGGTCGATGCGGATGACCTTGGACTGCTTACTGCCTTTCTTTCTCACGGGTACCTCCCTTCGTATCACAAATGTCAGTTTAATATTGGTACAGCACATTCTGATTCCGGTTTATTTGCAAAATAGCTTTCTCCGTGTGGAAGTGGCTCATATTTTCCAGATGGTATTTTGCAGATTCCAGATATATCTCTCGCCATACCGCCACATTTACACCTGATTGTAAATGGACTTGGCTTATGGTTTTCTCCAAATTCCTCTATTCCCTTTTCAAGAAACATCCACCACTCTTTGTGGCACTTTTCACATCTGTATTTCATAGCCCCATGAACTAATATTTCTTTTCCCATCTTGACCTCCTAAATGTCTGACTCACGACATTTTTTTATAATCTGCCTAAACTGCTGTACTGTCCATAAATCCCATCCGGCAATCCATTCCACCAGTCTGTTTTCCTCTTCGGTGAGCTCTATTCCGTCCAATGCCTTTTCTAATATTTTTAAATACTCTACTGACATACCTTTCCTCCGCAAAATAACGATTTATGATAACAACTTATCCACATCCTTCAATATGCCTTCATACCGTTCGGCCAGCTTCCGGTGTTCGTCCATCTCTCTTTTATACCGAACGGACTTTGCCTTGCAGCGGCTTACATCCTTCTTTGCATTGGTCAGCTTTTCCTTGTCTCTGGTGTACACGGCATAACAGGGGCTCTGCATCCGCTCATACATCTCCTGCAGTTCTGCCAGCTCCGTACGGCAGTCCACATACTTCTTCGCAAAGGCTTTAGCCCGGTCCGTCTCATCCTGCCGTCTGTCCGTAAGCCATTCCCTGATTTCCCTGGCGTTCTCCTCATTCGGCCAGGAAGCGCTTACCCACTTAAGCATTTTACGTATCTGTGGCCTTCTGGCCTCCTGGAAGAAAGTCTCTAAGTTTATCTCCATCCTCCCGTTTGGGATGTTGAATCTAATTACCATCCTTTATCCTCCTTATCCTTGCCTTAAGGGACTCCATAAGGCCATCCTGGGTCTCGTCCTTTACCCACAACTTCTTTACCACATCCTCGTCCACCGTGCCCTTTGTTATCAAGCGGTGTATGATGACAGCTTCCGTCTGCCCCTGACGATGCAGCCTGGCATTGGCCTGCAGGTACAGCTCCAGGCTGGGGTTCAGTCCAAACCATACGATGATATGCCCACCTGCCTGTATGTTCAGCCCATGCCCCATGCTGGCCGGCTGGGCCAGAAGCAGCGAAATCCTTCCTTCGTTCCAGTCGCGGATATCCTGTTGTGATTTAAGGGTCCTGGGATTGTAGCCCTTGAACCTTCCCATCAACCGGTCATAATCATGGCGGAAGTTGTAGAACACCAGGACCGGATGGCCTCCGGATGCTTCCAGGATTTCCCCAAGTGCATCCAGTTTTCGGTCATGAAGGGGGATGACATTCCCTTCACCGTCATAGGCTGCCCCATTGGCCAGCTGCAGAAGTTTCCCCCATACAGCCGCCGCGGACAGGGCTGTGATTTCCTTACCATCAAGCTCCAGAAGCTTCTCTTTTTCCAGCTCCCTGTACTTCCGCGTCTCATGCCTGTCCATGCTGACGTATACGTCATTGACAATCTGTGCCGGCAGGTTTAAGTAATCATCAGCCTTCATGGATATGCAGATGTCAGACAGTTTCTGCTCTATGGCCTCCTTAGCACCCTCCTTTGGTGTCCAGGAATATACCACGAACCCGTTCCTCCTGTCCGGAAGAAAATACCGGTCTTTATATCCGGTGTATGTCTTTCCCAGCCGCTCCCCCCGGTCAATCAGGTACACCTGGGGCCACAGGTCCAGCAGGCCGTTGGGCGCCGGTGTCCCTGTCAGCCCCACAAACCGTCTTGCCAGGGGACGTACTATACGCAGGCTCTTGAACCGCTTCGCACTGTTGGACTTAAACGATGACAGCTCATCCACCACAATCATCTCGAACGGCCATTCTTTCCCCGTAAGGTTCACTAACCAAGTTACATTCTCACGGTTTATGACATAAATGTCCGCATCTGCTTCCAGTGCTGCTGTTCTTTCACCGGATGTTCCAAGGACCTTTGACACCCTTAGATGCTTCAGGTGGTCCCACTTATCGGCCTCCGTGGTCCATGTGTCATCCGCCACCCTGTAAGGTGCTATCACCAAAACTTTCTGTACCTCAAACCGGTCATATATCAGTTCGTTAATAGCCGTCAGAGTGCTCACTGTCTTACCAAGTCCCATCTCCATAAAGAGTGCACATGCCGGCAGCTCTATGATTTTTTCAGTTGCATATTTCTGGTATTCGTGCGGTATGTACTGCATTCTTCATTTCTCCTACATAGGTTCTTGCATCGTCCATCCCTTTCACCAGCCGGTAGTTGCACCCCAGGCTGATAAGGCGCTCTCTTTGCCACTTCTGGATTTTGGCTACACGGCCCATCTGCTGCTTCAGTTCCACGAACCACACCCTTCCATCTGGCAGGATATAAATGCGGTCTGGCACGCCTGGGTTTCCGGGAGACACAAACTTGAATGCCAGGCCTCCCATCTTCTCAATCTGTTTATTCAGCCAATCTTCTATGTCCTTTTCCAGCATTTCAATCTCGCTCCTTCCTAGGACACACTCCTCGCGCACGCGCGTATATGACGTGTGTAAACGCGGTTTCACGTGTATTTACTCTTTATTCTTTAATTTAATAGCTCTATAGAGAAAAGTTGTCCTGTTGTCCCGAATGTCCGTTTTTTCCTTTATTTTTAAGACTTTTTCATTGGACAACTGGCGGGACAACCTTCGGGACAGCTTTTTTGTTGTCCCCCTAAATTTTTTTGAGGTTGTCCCATTTTTTGAGGTTGTCCCGGGGTTGTCCAGGGGGTTGTCCCATAGGTTGTCCCATCTAAAAAACTCTTTTATACCCCCGTTGGCGGCCATATTCTCCTCCTATATATTTCCGTTCATTACTGTTTTCCCAGTTTGGTAACTTAGCTAAAATCTTTTTAATTGTATAGGTATCCTTGGGTTCCATGTTCTTAAGGCTGTTCCCGAAGCACTCGCACCATATCTCCTGGCAGCTGACAAAGTCCCTTCGCAGGACCGCCTCCGGTTCCGGGCACTCGGTCCCATATAGGAAGTCCCGACGTTTATCCAGGTTCCGGCTGTACCAGTCTTCTGGAAGAAGTGTATCAAGATACATCCGCACCTTCTCCTCACGCGGATCTGTTATCATGGCCTCTTTCTGCTGTTTCAGTGCCTCTTCTGCAGCGCCGCCCGACAGTATCAGCTTCTCACCCTGTGTCACATGATACAGCACCTCCGCCCATATCTGGCTTACTTCCTCCTGTGTCATATCCCAGACACGCTTCGCGCCGATGCAGGGCACCCTCACAGGCCAGAACCTCCTGCCGCCTTCCACGTCATTCAGGTAACCTTCCTCTGAGTTGGTAGTGCCAATCAGAATGCACTGCCGTGGATGGGAACTCACACGACGTCCATAAGAGGCCCTGTAACGGTCATCCTGCGTGGTTATGAATCCTCTTAAGGTTTTCACGCCTGCGCTTCCAATCCCGGCCATCTCGCCTATTTCTATAATCCAGTATCCCTGCAGCTTTTCTGCTGCTGTCTTATCCCTGGTATCGGCCAGGTTGAGGGAATCAGAGAACCACTGTCCTCCCAGACGGGATATCAGTGTGCTTTTTCCGATTCCCTGCGGCCCGCAGAGTACCAGCACCGTATCGAATTTACACCCGGGATATCTCACCCGGTGCACCGCCGCACACAGGGTCTTTCTGGTGACGGACCGTACATATTCCGTATCATCCGCGCCAAGGTAATCAATCAGAAGCGTGTCCACACGCGGTATGCCATCCCACTCAGGAAGGCTGTCCAGATACTCTCTTACAGGGTGGTAACTCCGGTCATCGGCTGCCTTTGTGATTGCTGTCAGTATCTTTGCTTTTGGAAATTCCGTGTACGTCATGCTTAGATATGCCTCCAATTGTGCGTCATCCGCATCCCGCCAGAAACAGGAAGGACTTTTCCATGGAACAGGACCCTTGATTTCCAGGTTATCCGCCATTTGGTTGAAACGAATGCCTTTCAACCCCTGGTCATGCCGCATGATGAGCAGCAGATTGTTTAAGCTGGGTTCCAGTCCCTTCTTGTCCTTTGACAGTCGGCTTTTCCAGGAATCATCCTCTTCCGTATCGCATGTGTCAGCGAAGTCCTCCCTGGCCAGCTCCGCACGTTCCCTGGCGACTGTCAGCGTTGTCTCCTTATCCCTTTGCACCAGTTCCATCATTGCCTTGTAGGATGGCAGTTTCGTCGTAGGAGTCCCCGGCGCCGCATCTTCATCCTGTATTCCGTACTTATGGATACGAACCAGGTCAAACGCATTACAGAGCTTCCCACAGGCCGGGTCCGTTGAATGGTTACTATATGCAAACCTTCCGTCCTCGTATATAACAAGCCCAGAGGCTGTGGAGCCCTCAGCATAGGTATATCTTTCCGGCAGGTCACATTTGACGTATACCTCCGGCAGAAAGGCTGCAATGGCATCCTCCACGTCATAAGTTCGGCAGAATGCGCCAATCAGTCCCGCCTTTTCCGTTGGGTCACCCTGCTTCTTAGCTTGTTTAACCCTGGATTCCTTTGCCCGGCTGCTCTCCGGCCAGTAACTGGTATCCGTCCAGTCCGGGTACCGTCTCAGAATGTTATCCGCAGATAACCATGGCAGGTCCTCATAATGGAAT
>ENA-OPSU01000524-OPSU01000524.1-human-gut-metagenome-genome-assembly--contig:-NODE-524-length-20629-cov-3.097113_pt1 | contig 20629 bp, 8 predicted proteins | sample MGYA00241811_ERZ501913 | MGnify/ENA primary metagenome ERZ501913 (study PRJEB25962, sample SAMEA2042113) | human gut metagenome | biome: human gut; feature: human-associated habitat; material: faeces...
GTGGGAGTCCGAACGCGAGTGGGTTGCAGGCACATGATCTCTTTTTATAATATTCCACCAATAATTTCCGTCTTCAAACTACAAATCAAAACTTTCCTTCTTTAAACGCCCGCATCATCTCATTCGTCAAGCTAAAATCATTCGGTTGCAATTCAATTTCATCACGAGATTTCCACTCAGCAAGTTTCAATTCTGAAGCATCCATATGAATCTCTGTATCTCCATCTACCTCACAATAAAAACCAGCCAGCAGATCATCCACAACACCCCAAGGCTGAGATTTATAATATTGAATATTCTTCACACGAATACCAGCTTCTTCCATGACCTCTCGTGCAACAGTTTCTTCCAAAGTTTCACCAATTTCCGTAAACCCAGCAATTAATGCAAAAGGAGTGAATCCTTTGCGGTATTTTGTAAGCAGGATCTTGTCACCATTTTTAACACCAACGATCACAGCAGGCACGATTCTTGGATAGATCAAGTGACCGCAAGATGGGCATTTTAAAGCACGTTCTGTGGAAGAATGAACGGTCTTGTGTCCACAGCATCCACAGAAACGGTTTGTGCGGTACCAGTTATAAAGATGTAAACCAGTGATCGCCGCAAATGTACGGTATTTTGGACCAATCTGTAAATTGCGAAGCTCACGTACGGTATTGAATTCGTAATCTTCAGGAATTTCTTCCGGAGCTTCATTTAATAAGAAGTAGTTGTCATCATCCACAGAGAAAAGATATGTAAGAGTTTCTTCTGTAACATGAGTATCATTCACAAAATCACTCAATCTAGGGAATGATAAAAATAGATGTTCCTCATTTAAAAGAGTTGGTCTTGCAAGTTTCTTACCATCACCGGTATAGATCATTTCATCCAGAGAAAATAGATCTTCCTGCCCCATTTCTTCTAAGTCTTCTTTCTTTAATAAACGATGAAGAAGACCTTCCTGTGTAAAATATAAAATAATGCTGTCAGCATCTGGTTTTTGATCTGGATGATATTGATTGTTTAGTTTATGTGGATAAATATCTTGTATCATATGTAATAAAATTCCTCGTTTCCATTAAAATTCAAATAAAAAAAGCACTTTTATCATAACAGAATCAAAAGAAAATGAACAGAAGAAAAATGATATATCATAAATGAAAAAGAAAGTTATGTATGAAATAAAAAAATGACCAATGTTCAATAAATTATTGACTTTTATCAAGGAAGTGCATATAATAACCAATGATTCAAAGAGGTATGACCTCTATATAAGTAATAAAAATGCAAGGAAGGAGCAGCTGTGATCATGTTAAAACGAGAATGGCAGAAAATTTCAAAGAACCCCTGGATGATTATCATTTTGATCGCGATCATTACGATTCCTGCAATTTATACATCTATATTCCTTGGTTCTATGTGGGATCCATACGGAGATGCAGATCAATTACCAGTAGCGGTAGTCAATCACGATAAGAAGGTAAATTACGAGGGAAAAACATTACAAGTAGGAGATGATCTGGTAAAGAATCTGAAAGATTCAGGATCACTGGATTTTCATTTTGTAAGTGACAAGAAAGCAGAGGAAGGATTGAAGAGTGGAGAATACTATATGATCATTTCCATTCCAGAAAATTTCTCAAAGAATGCAACAACATTAATGGATAAGAATCCAAAACAGATGAAACTGACATACAAGACAAATCCAGGTACGAACTATGTAGCATCCAAGATGGATGACAGTGCCATAGCGAAGATTGAGAAGTCAGTCAGAGAAAAAGTAACAGAAACTTATGTAAAGACCGTATTTGATCAGATCAAGACAGCCGGAAGCGGTTTCCAGAAAGCAGCAGATGGATCCAAAAAGATCGAAAGCGGAGCGAAGAAGCTGAAAGCTGGAAATGATACGATCGAACAGAATTTAAAGAAGTTAGCATCCAGCACATTAACATTTCAGAATGGAGCAAAATCACTTTCTGTAGGACTAAAAACATACACAGCAGGTGTAGCCAAAGTTGACAGTGGAGCAAAATCTTTAAAATCAGGAACAAAGACATTGAAAAATGGAGTTGCAGCTCTGCAGACAGGAGCAACTCAGTTATCCAATGGCTCTAAATCCTTAAAATTAGGAATCTCCCAGTACACAAACGGAGTCAGCACAGCACAGGCTGGAAGCAAACAGCTTGCAGCGAATAATAAAGCATTAAATGCAGGTGTTGAAAAATTATCCAGTGGAAGTAAGGATTTAAAAGATGGAACTGGAACATTATCAGCAGGCCTTAAAAATCTGTTGGGTCAGACAAAAGAAACATCCAATGGACTTGGAACTCAGCTAAAAGAAAATGAAGCGAAGAAAGATGGAATTATAAGCAAACGAAGCAATTTCGATACACAATTAGAAGCATTTAATACAAAATTAAATGAATTAAATCAAATGCTTTCTGCTGGATCAACCGCATCAGAGACATCAACACAGACAGCAAACAATGAAACAGCTAAGAAGGCAGCAAGCAGTGCAGCAAATGCAAAGTCAAGTGTATCTGATTTAAACAGCAAAGTAAGCGAGTTAAAGAATTCATCTGTACTTGATAAATTAAGCGAAGAAGATAAAAAAGCATTATTAGCTGAAATCGACGAGGTAGATAGCGCAGCATCTGATGTTGAAAATAATGTTGATGAAACATATACAAATGCACAGAAAGCAGCAGATACAAAAACAACAGCAAAAACACAGTCCGCAAGTAGTGAACAGCAACTTGCAACAGTGAAAGCATATGTTAGTTCTTTAGCAAAATCATCTAAGCAACTTGCAGAATCATCCCAGACACTTTCTGGATACGAAAAAGCGATGATGAATGGTCTGTATGAAGGCTTAAATGAAGTAAAAACAACATTAGACCGTCAGGGAACAACTCAGGATACAATGGGTATGATTCAGGCGTTAACTCAGTTATCAGAAGGTGCCACAAAAGTACAGACAGGAATGACAACCTTAGAATCCGGAATCAATGACAGCACAAGTGGATTAAAGATTGGAATTGCAAACTACACAGCAGGAGTTGAAAGTCTGAACACAGGACTTACAACATTAACAAACAATTCCAAAGCATTAAATAGCGGAGCAACTCAGCTGAATAGTGGAATTGGTCAGGTAAGCTCAAAACTTCCAACATTTAAGTCAGGAACAGCAAAACTTTACAAAGGAACAAAAACACTGAAATCAGGAACAGCAGCCTTAGTTGCTAACAACAATACATTAAACAGTGGAGCCGGACAGTTAGCATCTGGAGCTGGACAGATCGCAAGCGGATCAAGTCAGTTAGCAGCAGGATCTACAACTCTTGGAAATGGAATCGGAACACTTCAGAGTGGAAGCAAGACATTAAAAGATTCCTTACAAAAAGGAGCAGATCAGGTTAACAGCATTAAGACAACCAAGAAGACAAACAAAATGTTTGCAGCACCAGTAAAAGCTAAGAATGTAGAATATTCACACGTTGATAACAACGGTCACGCAATGGCACCATATATGATGTCCGTTGGATTATTCGTAGCATGTATGGCATTTACATTAATGTATCCTTTAATGGAGAAAAACGAAGAAGTCAAGAGTGGACTTCAGTGGTGGTTAAGCAAAGTCACAGTCATGGCAGCAGTATCTATTGCACAGGCAGTGATCATGGTTGCAGTTTTAATGGGAATCAATGGACTCGAACCACATTACGTAGGAAAAACATTTGGAATGGCCGTCTTAGCATCCATGGCATTTATGTCATTGATCTGCTTCGGTGAAATGTTATTAAACCGTGTCGGAAGTTACGTCATGTTAGTATTCATGGTCGTACAGTTAGGTGCAGCCGGAGGAACATATCCACTGGATATGGCACCACACTTCTACACAGTATTACACAAATATATGCCATTCAGCTATACAGTACACGCATTCCGTCACACACTATCCATGGATGGACAGATCGGACAGGATATTGCAGTATTTGTTGGAATCTTAGTTGTGTCAACATTAGCAACGATCATCTTCTACCGCTTCAGAATGAAGAAACAGGTTGGAGGAACATTGGAACCTAATGGAGCGCCACAGCATTAGATATAAAAATAATTAAATAAAAACTCTAATGAACAAAAGACCGGGACAGTCAGTTTTGGATTGTATAGATACATATCTTCCAAAACTGATTGTCCTAGTCTTTTTATTGTTGTTGTATGCATGAAAAATGTGTATAAAATGTGAATAAATACATTGAATAAAGATTAACACAGGAGTATAATTAAAAAAGTATAGTAATTGTAAATAAGGATAATAAGTTAACAGGGAGGTTTCACTTATGAAGAAGACTAAGATTCCACGGAAAAAAGTACGTGGAAAGAACATGAAGAGATTATTTGCTTGTTTGCTGAGTTTGTCAATGATACCGGCGAATGGGGTAGCGGTATTTGCAGCACAGGAGCAGGCAAAAACTGCGAGTATACAGAGTACAGAAGTAAAAACACAATCAGAAGATACAACGCAAGCACAAGTAACATTTGCAAAAGAGTCATTAGTTTCTAAAATAGGATATTTTAAAAATTATAAATTTGAGGGTATCGACAAGAATGAAATTAAAAATGTATGTATAGAGTATAAATCGAATGGGGCATTAGAAATGTACTCAGAATATGGAGTTGATGATAAAGGTGATTATCATCCAATAGGATATTCAATACGACCGGAAGAAGTTGGAAGTGTAACGATAGTTGCACATATTACAACAAAAAGCGGTGAAGAATTATCAACACCAGCTACAGAATTTAAAGTAGAGCCAGCAGATGATGATGTAGTTCCATTTACGGATATTGCATTATTTAATGATGTAAAAGATAGTTTGAATTTTGGTTCTGATGTGACACATATCACAAAAGAACAAATGAAGAATGTAAAAAAGATCAGTGGATACTTATCAAGAAATTTAGATGGAATAGAATATGCAGAAAATTGTGAAGAAGTTGTATTTAAAAATGTAGGATACTGGTTTTCTGACATATCTAAATTTGCTCAATTGACTAAATTAAAAAAAGTTGATGTTTCTAATTCAGCGGTAAGAAATATTAGTGCATTGCAAGGTTTAAAAAATCTTACATATGTGAATCTGAACAATACACAGGTAAGCACAGAAGACAGATTCTCATTATTCAAAACAGATGATGTATCAATAGAAGCAGGAACAGAGGTAACAGATCTGTTAAATCCGAAAGGATTAGTTCAAACAGCTGATACGATCACATCCAGTGATTCATCCATTGTGAGTGTACAACAAGAAAAAGGTTCCGATGGGAAAAGTGAATGGGTATTTAAAGCAGCGGAAGGAGCAGAAGGTAAAGAAGCTGTATTAACAATCCAGAATGGTACTCAGAAGAAAGAAATTAAAGTTAAAGTGACAGCAAAAGGGAATACAGTTCCTGATTTTAAAGAAAGATCAGTAGAAACAAATATTGGATGCTTTAAGAAAATTGCATTAAAAAATGTGGATGAAACGAATGCGACAATTACATCCAGTGATAGTGCAATTTTGAATGTTTTACAGCAAAAACAATACTATGGAAGTGGACAACAGTATCATATAACATATCGTTTTGAACCCAAAAGCGAAGGATCAGTTACATTAATTGGATATTTTGAACGAGAAGATGGCACAAAGTATAAAGCTACCATGAATGTAACTGTCAATAAAGAAAAAAGTGAGATTGTACCAATAAAAAAATATGAGGTACTAAGACCGCTCGTAAATTATGATGAATCAGAATATGAATTAACATGGGATGAACTAAATAATAAAAAGGAATTATATTTATCTGCAGGTTATATTGAAAATGAGGATATGGACTGGGTATCCAAGGCAAAGAATTGTAAACGTTTAATGCTTACTTATAATTACCATTTATCAAATGTCAGTAAGTTAAAAGAAATGAAAGACCAACTGGAATATTTGAATATTAATAATACAGGAATCAGTGATAGTGATAGATTGGAATTAATGAGAGACAATGCAATTTCTGTTCCTGAGGGTTCTTCAACAGAAAAAACAATATTACCAAATGGACTGCTGAAATCTGATGATACCGTAGAAATAGAAGATTCATCAATTGCAGAAGTTGAGGTAAAAGAAAACAACGATTATTCATCTTATAATTATGCAGTTATAAAAGCGAAAAAAGGGCAAGCAGGAAAGAATACTGTATTAAAGATAACAAGCAGCGAGGGTGCAACAAAAGAAATACCTGTTAATGTAACAAAGAAAACAGAAAATGCACCAGGATTTGCAAACGAAAAGATGGAAACATCCATTGGAAAATTCAGTGAAATAGAACTTAAGAATATGGATAATGCAAAAGTTGAAGTAGATCCAGAGTCTGATAATGAAGATGTTGTAACAATCAAATCAGAAGAAAATTATGATTATGATTTAGATGAGAGTGTTGTACATTATTATCTTGTTCCAAAATCCACAGGAACTGCAACAATTACAGTACAGTGCAAATTGGATGGTACAACTTACGAAGACACAATGGAAGTAACCGTTGGAACAGATGATCAGATTGTTCCTATTAAAGATTATGGAATGTACAAAGCAATCAATTCTAGTTTGAGTAATGATGTGCAAAGTGATCATATTCTAAAATCTACGATGGCGTCTTTGAAGACAATTACTGCAAAGAATAGAGGTATCACTGACATTTCTGGAATAGAATATGCAACTGAATGTAAAAAGATTAATCTGTCTAGAAATAAAAAATTGACAGATATCAGTAATTTAAAAGAACTAACAAAACTACAGAATGTTAATTTATCAACGACTGCGGTTAAAGATATTTCAGCCTTACAAGGCGTAAAAGATCAGTTAGTATCTCTGTATTTATCAGGAAGTAAAGTATCAGCTGCAGACAGACTTTCCTTTGTAAAAGAAAATCAATCTATGGAAGTTGAGGCAGGTACAGAAAAAGAAATTGAAGTAAAACCATATGGAATTTTAGGAAGTCAGGATAAGTGTGCGATTGAAGGAGACTCAAAAGTTGAAGTTTCTAACAGTGGGAATGGAATAGTCACTCTTGGTGCACGAGATGCCGAAGAAGGTAAAGCAACACTTGTTATTACAAACGATCAAGCTGCCAATACAACAGTTAAGATTCCAATTGAAGTAACAGCAAAACGAGAAGATATACCAGGCTTTGCAAAAGAATCAGAAGATATCACAATTGGTGATCTTCAAAAAATCAAGTTTGTAAATAATAATGAAGAAGATGTAACGATTGATGCGAAGTCAGAAAATACATCTATAGTAGATATTGATGGACCATATAGTGATGAACTGCATTTTATTCCTAAGAGCGAAGGAACAACAACTGTCAAAGCAACATTTAAAACAGATAGTGGTACAATTTACACTGATTCAATGACTGTAACAGTAAAAGAAGCAGATTCAACACAAAAAATTGTTCCAATTAAATCTTGGGAAACATTCAATCGCTTAACACAAGATAATGATATTAAACTTGAAGATGGAGTATATAGGCTTACAGAAGACCAGATGAAAGGAATTAAAAAAGTTTCTTTGGAATCATATGATGCTAAAATATCAAAAGATGACATGTCAGGTTTAGATCAAGCAGTTAATTGTGAAGAATTTATGGCAGGATACAATGGATTTGATTATACACAGATTCGATCATTGGTTGAAGGATATACCAAATTAAAATCCTTGAGTTTACAAGGCGTGTATATCAATCAAGATGAATTTAATGAATTATTAGCTTCTAATAAAAATCTAGAAGAATTGCAAATTTATTTTTATACAGATGAAGATGATCAGGTAGAAGATTTTTCAAAATTAAAAGAATTAACAAATCTGAAAGTATTAGAATTAAATAGTTCAGGATTAAAAGATATTTCAGATATCACAAGTTTGTCTAAGTTAGAAGAACTTAGTTTACAGTATACTCAGATAAAAAATCTGGAAGGAATAGAAAAATTAACAAATTTAAAAAAATTAGATTTAAATGATGCAAGTTATATTGATGATTTTGATGTTATAAGTAATTTGAAAAATCTAGAAACTCTTAATTTATGCCAGACAAAAATTAAAGATATTACACCATTAAAGAAGCTGGAAAAATTAAAGAACATAAATTTAAATGATACAAGGGTTTCTGCAAAGGATCGCTTGAGCTTGATCAGAACCAATCTGATTGAATTAGAAGAAGGAGAAACTAGCAGATTAAACCTTTCTCCAAGTGGTTTGATAGAAGACTATTATGGAGACAGGGTTGAACTGGAAAAAGAAAATCAGGGAATTGAGTTAGACTATGACTATGCTTACAAATTAAAAGCTAATTCAGGATCCGCAGGTGCAGAAATTAATTTATTAATTAAAAATAATGGAGAAGTTTGTGCCAAAATTCCAATAAAAGTTGTTTCAGAAAAAGCGGAAAATCCAGGATTTAAAGAAAAATCAGAAACAATTTTAATCGGTCAGTTTAAACCAATTGAAGTGAAAAATGCTAAAGATATTGAGGTATGGTTTGACACAGAAGACGAAGAAATTGTGGATGTAGATCATGATTATAACGAACAAGATGGTGATGTTTATTACTTTGTGCCAAAAAAAGCCGGAGAAACAACAATCATTGGTCATTTTAGAAAAGAAGATAGCAACGATTATACAAAAAAATTAAAAGTAACAGTCAAAGATGTAGCAGAAAATATTCTACCAATCAGTAACAGAGACATCTATCTGGCATTACTAGATTCCAAAGGTAACAGTGTTGATGCCAATAAAGATCACATGATCGATACAAATGAAATCAAAAATGTTTCTACGATCAAAGGACACTACTGCAGCATAGAAGACAAAGATTTTGATTATCTGAAGAAAGCGGTAAATTGCGAGAAGATGGATATTTCAGACAACAAAGCACTGACTGATTTATCATTTATCAGTAGTTTCCCTAAATTAAAAGAAATTAATCTTGAAAACGATGAAAAAATTACAGATTTCAAAGACTTAATCACTCATAAAGAACAGTTTGACAGTATTATTTTACCAGCACAGGCACCAGACACTGTTCGTAAAGATCTAATCAATATAGAAAAAATTTCTCTAAAAGAAGGAAAAACAGTAACAGATGCAGTACAGCCATCAGGACTTCTGAAAGATACAGATAAAGTATCAGTAAAAGACAGTAATATTGCAGAAGCTAAGATTGTTCCACAATATGACGAAGATGAAGATGTAATCGGAGTAAAACTTGAAGTTACAGGAAAGAGTGCAGGAACAACAACACTGACACTTGAGATGGGATTAGAAACAAAAGAAATTGCAGTGACTGTAAAGAAAAATACAGATGCAAAAATAGAGTTTGCTGATGCATCAAAGAATGTAAAAACAGCTCAGTTTAAATCATATAATTTCAAGAATGTAGATGCCCCTGATATCAAACAGGTGAAATTTACATATGATAAAGATAATATTTTGAAAATGGTTTCAAATTCTGATCATTCATATACACCAGTAGCATTAAAAGATCATGGTACAGTGAAGGTAAGTGCAGAGATCACATTAAAGAATGGACTCAAAGAAACAGTTGGAGAACAAGAATTTACAGTAGTACCAGCGGATGAGAGTGCTGTAATCATCAAAGATTATGATTTATACAAAGGTATGAAGAGCAATGGAGCATCTGCAGATGCAGACAAAGACGGAATCATTTCCAAGAATGAAATCAAAAATGTAGATGATATAGAAGTCATAAACAGTTCCATTGAAGATCTGACTGGTGTTGAACAGGCAGTAAACTGTAAGAAAGCAGATTTCAGCAATGATGCAATGTTAAAAGATATTATGCCATTAGCAAAATTAACGAATCTCACAAGTGTGAATTTAAGAGATACTTCTGTAAGCAATATTACAGCATTAAAGGGATTAACAAAATTAGATTTTGTATGCTTGGATGACAGTAATGTAAATGAAAATGATAAAATTGATTTATTACGATTAGAGAATATTTCATTGACAGAAGGGGAATCAACGACACAAGAAATAAAACCAAATGGTTTATTAGGTAAAGATGTTGATGTAATCGTAGGTTCTAATATTGCAACTGCAAAAATAGGTGAGGGAAAACTTGTTGTAACAGGAAAATCAGCAGGTCAGACAACTTTAGAGATTGGAAATAAAGATCAAAAGGCAAGAAAGAAGATCACCATTTCTGTAACTGCAAAGGCAACAGAAGCACCGGCGGAGCCAACAAAGCCTGAGAATCCAAAACCAGAAGCACCAAAACCAACCCCAACACAGCCAACAACAGCTGCACCACAAAAAGTTGCTAAGATCACAGTCACAGCACCATCCAACAAACTTTCCGCAGGAAAGAAAGTAAAATTAACAGCCAATATTTCAAATAATGCAAGCAACAAAAATATCAAATGGACAACAAGCAACAAGAAATATGCAACGGTTGATAAAAATGGTGTCGTAAAATTCAACAAAAAGGCAGCAGGAAAAACAGTTACGATCACGGCATATGCAACAGACGGAAGTGGAAAGAAAGCGACGTTCAAGATCAAGATCATGAAAGGAACCGTAAAGAAGATCAAGATCACAGGAAAGAAAACGGTCAAAGCAGGAAAGACACTAAGTCTGAAAGCCAAAGTAACTGCATCCAAAGGAGCCAACAAGAAATTGAAATGGACTAGCAGCAATACAAAATACGCAACAGTATCCGGATCAGGAAAAGTCAAAGCACTAAAAGCTGGTAAGAAGAAATCAGTGAAGATCACGGCAATGGCAACAGATGGAAGTGGTAAGAAAGCATCTGTGACAATCAAAATTAAATAGTGAATTTAGCTAAAGAACATTAACAAATGGCAGCCAATTTTAACCAAAGCAATAGTTAAAATTGGCTGCCATTTATAATACTGGAGTATTTAATCTTTTATGTAAATAAATGTAATATAAATTATACTACATTTAATTTAACTGTCAATAATTTCCAATAAATATTTTAAAATTGTTATATTAAAACGAGTAAAACAGATATCCATTTCCAATCAAAAAAGTGTTATAATAAACAAAACAATATATTTACTAACTTAACACAAAGGAGGATTTATTTCATGCAAAAAGGTTGGAAAGCATTCAGCCATTTAAATGGCAAGAGTCGCAAGAAGATGTTAGCTTGTCTGTTAAGTTTATCCATGATCCCAATGAATGGATTTACAGTAATGGCAGCGACAGCAGATCAGGGAAATCAAGTAGCAGTAACACAAGATGCAGAAGGAAGTGCTGCAAATACAATAAATATTTCATTTGCAGCAGAATCAAAAGATGTAAAAGTTGGAAGTTTCCATTATTACAGATTCCAAGGGACAGATACGGCAAACATTGACAAAGTAACACTCAAGTCAGCAGATGAATCAGCATTGAAGATTGAACAAAGAACAGTCAAAGATGCTGAAGGAAAAGACGTTATCGAATATATGCCAATCGCATTAAAGGATAATGGTACTGTCAAAGTAACAGCAACATTTGAAAGTAAGCAGATCAACAAAGGAACAATAGAATTTGAATTTAATCTAGCTAAAGCAGATGACAATGTGGTTCCAGTAACATCCTATTCTTTATATGAAGCACTTGGCGGAACAAACGGTCAGATCACAAAAGCAGAATTAGCAGCTAAGAAAGAAATCAATCTTTCTAACAAGAACCTGACAGACACAGATGTAGAATATTTGAAAGATGCAACAGGATGTGAAAAATTAGATTTAAGCAACAATATAAATGTTAAGAAAATTGATGCATTAAAATCTATGATAAATTTAAAAGAGATTAATCTTGTAGGAACTTCTGTTTCTACAGCAGACAAAATTGCATTGATCAAGACAAACAAAATTACAGTAGAAAAAGGCACAACAACATCAGATCCAATTCTTCCAAAAGGAATTTTAAAAGGATGTACAGATGTTAAATATTCTGAAGATGTAGCAACAGGAACAGCTGCAAAATTAAAATTAACACAAGATCAGACGGATAAAACATTAAGTCTTGAGGCGATTGATACTGCAGAAGCTGGAGAAACAAAATTAAAAGTTGAAAGTAAAACAACACCATCAGCGACAGTAACAATTCCAGTTACAGTTACAGCAAAAAGTGAAACGTCACCACAGATTGATAAAAATATTCCAAATCTAAGCGTAGGAACATTTAACAAAGAAGTCAAAGTGATGAATGTTAAATCAGGAGATGTAGTATCTGTTACTTCTAAAGATAATAAGATCTTAAATGTTGTCACAAAAGCAAGTGTAGCAACAGCAGATGTTACAATTCCATTTATTGTTGAAGCAAAAGCTGCGGGAAAAACAACTTTAGAAGCTACGATTACACGAGATGGAAAAGTATATAAAGATTCTATTGACATTGAAGTCAAAGTAGCACAGCAAGATGCAGATGGAAAGACAATTGTTCCATTGACAAGTATAACAGTATACAATGCATTAAAAGATGCGGATGCGAACAAAGATGGAAGCATTAACAGTGATGAGATTAAAACAGTAAAATCTATCGAGTTAGAATCCAAAGATCTTACAAATGCAGATTTAGCAGGATTATCAGAAGCAGTCAATTGCGAAAAGATTAATCTTGAAAATAACAAAAACATCACAGACATTAGTTTTGCGAAAAATTTAAAACAGTTAAAAGAACTGTATTTAAGAGGAACAGCTGTTACAGATTTTACAGCATTAAATGATCTGAAAGCACAGTTAAACTTCTTATTCCTGCCATCAACAGTAAGCACAGCAACAAGACTTTCATTCTTAAGTGATGCTGTATACTTAAAAGAAGGACAGGAACTGTCAATAAAAGAATTTACCAAAGGTGTATTTGTAAATGATACAGCCTCTGAGGCATTTACTATCACTTCATCTAATACGACAGCAGTATCCATTACAGGAGATAGGATCAAAGCCGGAACAAAAGGTCAGATGGCAACACTGACATTAAAAGCTGGAACAACAACAAAAACGATCAAAGTTTACACAACAGATGAAACAGGTAAGATTCCTACACAGGCGGTTGTATTAAACAAAACATTTGTAACATTAAATCCAGGCAAGACAGAACAGTTGAAGATCACATATTTACCAGATTATGCAACAGCTTCAATCGGAACAGTAAAATGGACATCTTCTAACGAAGCAGTTGTAACAGTTGATGCAGCAGGTAAATTAACAGCTAAGGCTGCAGGAAAAGCAATTATTACGGCAATAACATCTGACGGAAATGTAATGTACTGCATCGTAACAGTAGAAAATATCAAAGTCAGCAAGATTACGATCACAACAACAACATCTAACAAGATCGCAACTGGTAAGAAAGTAACATTAAAGGCGACCGTAACACCATCCAACGCATACAATAAAGGTGTTACATGGAAATCAAGCAATACCAAAGTTGCAACAGTCAGCAGCAGCGGTGTCGTTACAACGAAGAAGAAAATGGGTGGAAAAACAGTAACGATCACAGCGACAGCCAAAGACGGAAGTGGTAAGAAAGCATCATATAAGATCTATGTCAAGAAAGGTATCGTAAAGAAAGTCTACATTTCTGGAGTTAAATCAGTAAAAGCTGGTAAGAAGTTATATCTGAAAGGAAAAACAAGCGCATCTTCAGGGGCAAATAGAACTTTAAAATGGTCAAGCAGCAATACAAAATATGCGAAAGTTTCTTCCAAAGGAACTGTAACAACATACAAAGCTGGAAAGAAAAAATCCGTGAAGATCACAGCAAGAGCAGTGGATGGAAGCGGAAAGAGCAAGACGGTTACAATTAAAATTAAATAGTAAAGTAATCTCTGATATTTATTGAAAGAAAAAGCAGTTAGAAATCAAAATTTAAGATTTCTAGCTGCTTTTCTTCTAAATTGCAAAAGTAGTAACAAAAACTTGCAATACCCCTCTTATATTAAATCAAATGATAATGTTTAAATGCATGATAAATCCCATCATCATTTACGGAATCTGTAACATATTCCGCAATTTCTTTTAACTCATCACAGGCATTTCCCATAGCAATTCCATGGCCAGCAGCTTTAAACATGGAGATATCGTTATTACTATCTCCAAATGCGTAGCAGTCATCTGTAGAGATATTGAGATGATCAGCGACATATGTAAGACCAGTTCCTTTATCATGATCTTTTAATAAAATCTCATACTGGGTATCATCAATTCGAATATAATCCATGGCATCAGAAATACTGTCAAGAGCATCTACAAAACCAGAAGTATTGCTCCCAGGACCTGTAAATACAATGGCTTTATCAGGATTTTCAACATGATCCCATGTAAATTCATGCGCCATATAAGGAGCAAGGTCAAAAGCAGTGATCATAAATCCATAATGTGGATGAAAGTCAACATTATGATCGCGGAAATAAGAACATTTTTCCCCTTCAAAAGTTCCATAGATATTGTTTTCTTCGCAAATCCGTTTGATCTGTTCGACCACTGTTTCAGGAACTGTTTTGTGATAGATCGTTTCGCCATCAAGAAGGATGTGAACTCCGTTAGAACAAAGATAACCGTCGCAGCCAATATCGAGAATCTCTTTTTCAAAATAAACAAGAGGTCGTCCAGTGTTGATCAGGACTTTATGACCATTTTCTTGTGCTTCATGGATCGCTTTGATCGTAGATTCTGGAACCAGACGCTGTTCTTTACTGTATAAAGTCGCATCGACATCCAGAAAGATTAGTTTGTTGTTTTCACTCATATTATCATTCCCCATCTAAATATTTATAAAAATTAAGAGCCGGATACAAATGAAGATTGATGGTCCGGCTCTGTGCTGTAAGGATATAGTTGACTATTCTTCCACAGTTACAGTCTTCATAACTTGTGGTTCTAATGGTTTATCGGAATAATCTGTTGCAACTTCAGCGATCTTATTTACAACATCCATTCCTTCGATGATCTTACCAAATGCTGCGTACTGTCCATCTAAATGTGGGGCAGCTTTGTGCATGATAAAGAACTGTGATCCGGCAGAATCAGGCATCATAGAACGAGCCATGGATAAAACACCAGGAGTGTGTTTTAAGTTGTTGATCACACCGTTCTGGCTGAACTCTCCTTTGATCGTATGTCCAGGCCCACCTGTTCCTGTACCTAATGGGCATCCACCCTGGATCATAAATCCGTTGATGATACGATGGAAAGTTAAACCATCATAGAAACCGTCTTTTACAAGATTTACAAAGTTCTCAACAGTGATCGGAGCGATCTCCGGATATAATTCTGCTTTCATTACATCACCATTTTCCATAGTGATCGTTACAATTGGATTTGCCATAATATGAAATTCCTTTCTATATTTTATAATCTTTTGCCGCTTATGGCTATGCTTTGATTATAATGGAAATACTAAAAAAAGTACAGCAGTTTGACCAGAAGAGTTACAATCCAAAATATGCATATTTTTTCACAAAAATTACAAAAAAGTTAAGAATATGAACAAAATTTAATGAAAAAGCTTTTATTTCTACAAAATGCGAGTATAATAGCATAGGAACACAGTATGATTTTAAAATCATGCGATAATAAAAATATGGGAGGACATCATGGATTTATATTTAGATTTTGATCATAATTCCGGAAGGCGCAGAAGGGGGCGCAGACGTGGAAGAAGAAATCGTTCCAGAGTTCCGTTTGTCATTGGGGTCATTATTTTACTAGTGGTCATTGTGGCAGGAGGGATATTTGCTGGAAGAAAATATATGGCTTACAGGCAGCAGAAAGCAGAAGAGGCCAGAAAACTTGCAGAGGCAAGAAGAGTCGTCACAGTCATGATCCCGGAAGGATATTCCATTGATATGATAGCAAAACGACTAGAGAAACAGGGAGTCTTTAAAGCCGATGAATTTATAAAGGCTGCGAAGAATACAAATCAGTATAAAAACGATTTTATTAAAGACATTGACCCAAAGAAGGGAACAAAGTACAAATTAGAAGGTTATCTGTATCCGGATACTTATAAGATTTACAAAAGTTCCAAACCAGAAGATCTGATCCAGAAGATGCTTGATAATTTCGATAAGAAATATTCATCACTTGCGAAATCTTATAAAGGAAAGCGTTCTATGGCAGAGATCATGACGATCGCATCAATGATCGAACGTGAAGCAAGCAATATGTCAGAACGTCCGATGATCGCAGGAGTCATTGAGAATCGCCTTGCAGCGAAAATGAGACTTCAGATCGATCCGACCGTTTTGTATACCACAACAAATGGATTATATAATGCGAAGAAAGTTTATTATAAAGATCTGAAAGTGAAAACGGTGTATAATACTTACGTTATGAAAGGGTTGCCAGCAGGACCGATCTGTAATCCGTCAGACACGGCGATCAAGGCTGCGATGCATCCAAAGAAACATGATTACCTATATTATAGAACTGACGGAAGCAAAAAAGGAACCCATGTTTTCACAAAAACATTCGATGAACATAAGAATGCGAAAAGCACGAGCACAAAAGATAAAAATAGTACAAATAGCACAAATACAACGAATTCAAAATCTTGAGTATTTTACTAAGGATTCAAAAAGATTGTTATTTTTTGGGCGTACAAAAAAAAATACCTAAAAATACATAAAAATCTCTTTAAAAACTTGTGCAAATAATGTAGAATAAAGCTGTATACAAAAGTTATATGTATACAGCTTTGTTTATGTTTTAAGCAACTTGTGAAAGTTGTAGTGATATTTTCTACGCCCATATGCTAGGTGGACGTAGAGATTAACAATGTGTGAATGTATTCACACGAGATTTTTTAGGAGGAAGAGAACATGGCAAGAAAAATGAAAACCATGGATGGTAACACAGCCGCTGCACACGTATCATATGCTTTTACAGAAGCTGCAGCAATTTATCCTATTACACCATCCTCACCAATGGCAGAGTCAACTGACCAGTGGGCAACACAGGGAAAGAAAAATATTTTCGGACATCCTGTAAAATTAGTTGAAATGCAGTCTGAAGGAGGAGCAGCAGGAACTGTACATGGTTCTTTAGCAGCTGGTGCATTAACAACTACTTATACAGCATCTCAGGGTCTGTTATTAATGATCCCTAACATGTATAAGATCGCTGGTGAACAGATGCCTTGCGTATTTGATGTATCTGCTCGTGCACTTGCATCTCACGCACTGAACATCTTTGGTGACCACTCTGACGTTTATGCATGTCGTCAGACAGGTTTCGCAATGCTTTGCAGCTCTAGTGTTCAGGAAGTTATGGACTTAGGAGCAGTAGCTCATTTAGCAACAATTAAAGGACGTGTTCCTGTATTACATTTCTTCGATGGATTTAGAACATCTCATGAAATTCAGAAAATCGAAATGTGGGATTATGATGATCTTGCAGATATGGTTGATTATGAAGCAATCGACAAATTCAGAGCTGAGTGCTTAAACCCAGAACATCCAGTTCTTCGTGGATCAGCTCAGAACCCAGACATCTTCTTCCAGGCAAGAGAAGCAGCTAACTCAACATATAATGCTTTCCCTGCAATCGTTGAAGATTACATGAATCAGGTTAACGCTAAGATCGGAACAGATTATAAATTATTCAACTACTATGGAGCTGAAGACGCTGAGAGCGTAATCATCGCTATGGGATCTGTTTGTGAAACAATCGACGAAACAATTGATTACTTAATGAAACAGGGTAAAAAAGTCGGTGTTGTTAAAGTTCGTCTTTACAGACCATTCGTTGCTGAGAAATTAGTAGAAGCAATCCCTGATACAGCAAAAGTTATCAATGTATTAGACAGATCTAAAGAGCCTGGAGCAAGAGAACCATTATACCTTGATGTTGTTAACGCATTAAGAGGAACAAAATTCGAAAGCTGCACAATCAATGGTGGACGTTATGGATTAGGTTCTAAAGATACTACACCAGCTGATATCATCGCTACATTCGAAAACGTTGATAAAAACGAATTCACATTATCTATCGTGGATGATGTTACAAACTTATCTCTTGAAAGAGGAGAAACTCCAGTTACAGCTCCAGACAGCATCGTAGCTTGTAAATTCTGGGGACTTGGAGCCGACGGTACTGTTGGTGCTAACAAGAACTCTATCAAGATCATTGGTGACCATACAGACAAATATGCTCAGGCATACTTTGATTATGATTCTAAGAAATCCGGTGGTGTTACAATGTCCCACTTACGTTTCGGAGATGACCCAATCAAATCAACATACCTGATCAACAAAGCTGACTTTGTTGCTTGCCATTGTGCACCATATTTAACAAAATATAACATGGTTCAGGACTTAAAAGACGGTGGAACATTCCTGTTAAACTGCAGCTGGACTCCAGAAGAAGTTGGAGAACATCTTCCAGGACAGGTAAAAGCTTACTTAGCTAAACACAACATTAAGTTCTATATCATTGATGGTATCAAGATCGGTAAAGAAATCGGACTTGGTGGACGTATCAATACTGTATTACAGTCTGCATTCTTCAAATTATCAGGAATCATCCCTGAAGAAGATGCGATCAAATATATGAAAGACGCTGCAACAGCTTCTTACAGCAAGAAGGGTGAAGCTATCGTTAAGATGAACCACGATGCTATCGATGCTGGTGCAAAAGCTATCGTTGAAGTACCAGTTCCAGCTGAATGGGCTGACGCTGAAACAGAAAGCTTATTCGTTGAAGCTAAGGGAGATAACAAACCTCTTGTTGATTACATCAACAACGTACAGAACTACGTTAACGGACAGGAAGGTAACGCTCTTAAAGTTAGCGATTTAGTACCTTACGTAGATGGACATATGCCTTTAGGTGCATCTGCATTTGAAAAACGTGGAGTAGCAGTAGACGTTCCTTCTTGGAATCCTGATAACTGTATCCAGTGTAACTTCTGTGCTTATGTATGTCCTCATGCAACAATCCGTCCAGTAGCTATGACAGAAGAAGAAGCTAAAGCAGCTCCAGCAGCTACTAAGACAGCTGATATGACTGGAATGCCAGGATACAAATTCGCTATGACAGTTACAGTTCTTGACTGTTTAGGATGCGGATCTTGTGTAAACATCTGTCCAGGTAAGAAGGGTGAAAAAGCTCTTACAATGCAGGGATTAGATTCTCAGAGAGATCAGCAGGAAGTTTATGACTATGGTCAGAAATTACCAGCAAAAGAAGAAGTACTTGCTAAATTCAAAGCTGATTCCGTTAAAGGAAGCCAGTTCAGACAGCCAATGCTTGAGTTCTCAGGAGCATGTGCTGGTTGTGGTGAAACACCTTACGCTAAACTGATCACTCAGTTATTCGGTGAAAGAATGTACATCGCAAACGCAACAGGATGTTCTTCTATCTGGGGTAACTCCTCACCATCTACACCATATACTGTAAATGCAAAAGGACAGGGTCCAGCATGGTCTAACTCTCTGTTCGAAGATAACGCTGAATTCGGATACGGTATGTTATTAGCTCAGAAAGCTATCCGTGGCGGATTAAAGACAAAAGTTGAATCTGTAATGGCTAGCGAAAATGCTTCTGAAGAAGTAAAAGCAGCTTGCCAGGAATGGTTAGACACATACAACAGCGGTGTAACAAACGGTGCAGCTACAGATAAATTAGTTGCAGCATTAGAAGGATGCGACTGTGATGTATGCAAAGATATCGTAAACAACAAAGATTTCTTAGCTAAAAAATCTCAGTGGATCTTCGGTGGTGACGGTTGGGCATACGACATCGGCTTCGGCGGTGTTGACCATGTATTAGCTTCCGGACAGGATATCAACGTAATGGTATTCGATACAGAAGTTTACTCCAACACAGGTGGTCAGTCTTCTAAATCTACACCAACAGGTGCTATCGCTCAGTTCGCTGCAGGCGGTAAAGAAGTGAAGAAGAAAGATATGGCTTCCATCGCAATGAGCTACGGTTATGTATATGTTGCTCAGATTGCTATGGGTGCTGACTTCAACCAGACTGTAAAAGCAATTGCAGAGGCTGAAGCATATCCAGGACCATCACTGATCATTGCTTACGCTCCATGTATCAACCATGGTATTAAGAAAGGTATGAGCAAAGCTCAGACAGAAGAAGAATTAGCAGTTAAATGTGGATACTGGCATAACTTCCGCTTCAATCCAGCAGCAGAAAACAAATTCTCACTGGATTCCAAAGCACCATCAGAAGAAGGATACCAGGAATTCTTAAACGGCGAAGTTCGTTACAACTCTCTGCAGCGCTCTAACCCAGAGAAAGCAGCTAGACTGTTCGCTAAGAACGAAGCTGAAGCTAGAGCTAGATATGAATATCTGAACAAACTGGTTACTCTGTACGGAAAAACTGAATAATTCAGATTCTTATATCCATTAAGATAATAGAGGACTCCTGCACAAGGCTTATGCCAGGTGCAGGGGTCTTTTTCTGTTAAATTACGGAGATTTAACAGAAAACAACTTTATCCTTTTTTGAATTCATGGTATTATTATGATAATCAAAGTATTTTACAGGAGGAGAAAACATGCCGGCGTTTTATGCACATAGCCGTTTCGGGACCAGAGTAGAGGGAAA
>ENA-OPSU01000533-OPSU01000533.1-human-gut-metagenome-genome-assembly--contig:-NODE-533-length-20198-cov-4.692797_pt1 | contig 20198 bp, 22 predicted proteins | sample MGYA00241811_ERZ501913 | MGnify/ENA primary metagenome ERZ501913 (study PRJEB25962, sample SAMEA2042113) | human gut metagenome | biome: human gut; feature: human-associated habitat; material: faeces...
TTCCATTGCGTTCTCTTCCATGAAGTTTACGCCCACCGGGAAATAGTTGATCCCGCCATATGGTATTGCCATTGTTTTTTTAGATTAGTCGTTTGTACTTTCAATCATACATTCACCACAAATTAACTCGGATTCCCAAAGATGTCTTCACTTGATTTCTCAAAATATAAAATAATTCATCCGTAAAACTCGGTGTAATCTGTGGTGCCCACCTTATACGATCGGTCTCCACTCCATGAAGTTCTCCACCAGAAATGTCGTCCATCGCTGTTCATCCACATTCCAGTAGATTACGGTTCCTTCTATTTTTGTGGGATCATACTTCTTGTGGAATTCTGCTTCATAGTAGATCAGTGTCGCTTTCACCAACCTGAAGTCTCCGTTCTGCTTTTGATAAGCGATGGCTGCGTGTCCGTATTGCAAATGGTCGGTTAACGCTTCCAGGCGTTCCGCCATCCATTCGGCACACATTTCAGTGTATCCTTTCTCAAAGACAATCCGTTTTTTCCATCTCAGTTTCATGGCTTCAGTTTGTGATGCCGGTCTTTTCTTCTGTTTCATACGTATATGATTTAAAAGGTTAATAGATAAATTATCGCCCCAAAGGTAAGTCGGATCGAATGTATTACGGTTTGATAAAATTCATTGTACGTATTTCAGCGCTTTCCTTCTTGGTTCTTTTTCTTTCTTTCCATCTTATTCCAGATTTCGTTGACGTAATTCCTGATTGTGCTGAAAACTAATGGTTTGAATACTCCATTTCTCATTTTTCCAAAAAGTTCTTTTTCCTCTATGTAGCGTGCCAACGAATCTTTGCATGTTTTGATATTTTGTTCTTTTGCGTCCAATATGTAGGATGTTATCAGCGCTTTTATAACTCCTTCATTGTTGGAGATAATTCCCGGTATCTGCGCTCCTGCTTTTCTGCCTCTTGTCTCTTTAATAGGCTCTGTGATAGGAGGTTGTGCTTTAGCGTTAGCGTTTTTTTACACTTTTGTTCACTGTCTGTAATAATTCATTTTCTTTGTTCATGATTTTTTTATTTAATCAATAACTAAATGTTGTTAATATGTTGCAAAGGTAGAAAGGAATCTATCGGTAGGCAAATAAAAGTGGAATTTAAGAGGGAATGAACGCTTTTGATAGGCTAATTATCTGATATATAATGTTGTATTAATGAAAAAAGTGAGTGTTTCAATAGACGTTCGTTTAAAAACACATGTTTTTTGTATATAAATCAGAAGAGAACAGAAAACAAAATCAGACAGATAATAAACTGTTTTTTATTAATTCATAAACACCTATGGTTCAATATATTAAAGCAATATCCAAAGGCAAAAAATCATTTTTTTTATTAAACATTTTGTAGTTCTAAAAATACCCTCTATCTTTGCGTTCAATTAAACGAACGTCTATTGAAACACTTTTTGTTTTCAATGCCTTCGTTTAAAGGCTATTATAATAAATAACTATTTTCTGCCTCTCCTTCTGTGATAGTGGAGGGTCATTAAATAACATGGATGCACTGAATTTTTCATTAAAATCCGCATTACATAACTTGACCGGGAGGTATGCTTCGCTACTCCGGTGTCCCCAAAGAACATCCTGACGTGAACGACATGACAACATCCGCATCTATCGAGTCTTCGATGGAGCGCTCTCAATCTATCCTATCTTCTTCCGCTTTGAACTGGTATGCCTTGCGTATCACTTACGGGCGTGAATTGACTTTGCAGGAGTACCTCAATTCGGAGGGGATCGAGAATTTCATCCCCATGCACTACGAATATACCATTAAAAACGAGCGTCGGGTTCGTAAGCTTGTTCCCGCAGTTCATAATCTGGTTTTTGTCCGTTCCTCGCGTAGTTGTATCGATGCCATTAAAGAAAGCAGGAGCGCCACGCTTCCTATCCGTTACATTATGGATCGTGAATATCATCGTCCCATCATCGTTCCTGATTCCCAAATGCGTAATTTCATGGCTGTCTCTGCGAATTATGATGAATCCCTGCTTTATTTCGAACCTTCTGAGTTGAACATCCGCAAGGGTACCCGTGTGCGTATCACCGGGGGGCTTTTCGAGGGGGTGGAGGGCGAGTTTGTCCGTGTCCGCAATGACCGTCGTGTCGTAGTCACCATCGAAGGGGTTATGGCTGTTGCTACTACCTTTGTCCATCCTTCATTGGTCGAACCTGTCACCGAAAAATAACATAACAAGATATGAATTATTTAGAATCAGAAATCTCCGCTCTTTATGCTTCTGCTCATGAACTTTGCTATCTGGGCATGGACGGTCGGCCGATCTACAGTGATCAATTCACCCGTCTGAATCGTGATGTTTTTTCTCAGGCTAATGTTTTGTACGACAAGCATGGTGATAGTGATGAAGAAGAGGCCCGGTTGTGTCTGTCGCTCCTGATGGGATATAATGCGACTCTCTATAATAACGGTGACAAGGAGGAGCGTATCCAACATATTCTGGATCGTTGCTGGGATGTACTGGAACATCTGCCTGCCTCTCTGTTGAAAGTCCAACTGCTGGTTTATTGTTACGGAGAGGTTTTCGATGAGGAATTGGCCCGGGAAGCTCAGGCTATCATCGATACGTGGCAGGACAGAGAGTTGTCGGAAGAGGAGCGTGAGGTGATGGAACGCCTGAAGGATGTGCAAGAGAATCCGTATCCTTGGAGTGAGGTGGAGTGATTTCGATCTAGTAATTTAATTTTAATAAGTATATTGATGAAAGGTATTGTCTTGGCCGGTGGTTCAGGCACTCGCTTATATCCGATCACCAAAGGTGTCAGTAAGCAGTTACTTCCGATATTTGATAAACCGATGATCTATTATCCTATCTCTGTACTCATGTTGGCAGGGATTCGTGAAATATTGATTATCTCCACTCCATACGATTTACCCAGCTTTCAACGTCTGCTGGGTGACGGTTCTGACTTTGGAGTACGTTTTGAGTACGCCGAGCAACCTTCTCCTGACGGCTTGGCACAGGCGTTTATTATAGGAGAGGAATTTATAGGTGATGATTCTGTATGTCTGGTTCTTGGCGATAATATCTTTTATGGGCAAAGTTTTACCCGTATGCTGCGTGAAGCAGTCCATACAGCCGAATCAGAGAACAAAGCCACTGTTTTTGGTTATTGGGTAAGCGATCCCGAACGCTATGGTGTAGCTGAGTTTGACAAGACTGGGAATGTTCTCAGTATCGAAGAGAAACCTGCTGTTCCTAAGTCCAATTATGCCGTTGTGGGTCTTTATTTCTATCCTAACAAAGTGGTGGAAGTTGCTAAGAACATTCAACCTTCCCCTCGTGGAGAATTGGAAATCACGACGGTCAATCAACGGTTCCTGTCCGATCGGGAACTGAAGGTCCAGCTTTTAGGGCGGGGTTTCGCCTGGTTGGATACAGGCACTCATGATTCTTTGTCCGAAGCAAGTACATTTATCGAGGTTATTGAAAAACGTCAGGGTTTGAAAGTGGCCTGTTTGGAAGGCATAGCCCTGAGGCAAGGCTGGATTTCTCCTGAAGAGATGAAAGCATTGGCAGGTCCGATGCTGAAGAATCAATATGGACAATATCTGTTGAAAGTTATCGATGAATTATCCATAAAGTAGAATTTTTATTCCAATGAATATAGTAAAAACATCAATTGAAGGTCTTGTTATCCTTGAGCCCCGTCTGTTTCAGGATGACCGTGGCTACTTTTTCGAATCCTTCAATCAGGGGGAGTTCGAATCAAATGTATGTCAAACGACTTTTGTTCAGGACAATGAATCCAAATCGAGCTACGGTGTCATTCGCGGTCTCCATTTTCAGAAACCTCCTTTTGCCCAAAGCAAACTGGTACGGGTAATCAAGGGTGCAGTTCTTGATGTGGCTGTCGATATCCGCAAGGGTTCTCCCACATTTGGAAAACATGTTTCGGTTGAATTGGCAGAAGACAATCACCGTCAGTTTTTTATTCCGCGTGGCTTCGCACATGGTTTTAGTGTGCTGAGCGAAGAGGTCATCTTCCAATACAAGTGTGATAATTTCTATCATCCGGAAGCTGAAGGGGCGATTGCCTGGAATGATCCGGATTTGAATATCGACTGGAAAATACCCACGGAAAAAGCAATTCTTTCGGAGAAAGATTCTCGCCATTCAGTTCTAAGAGATGCTGATTGTATATTTAATTATCAAGAAAAGTTTTATTAATATGTCGTATCAAAGAAATATTCTTATTACTGGTGGTGCCGGATTTATAGGCTCTCATGTGGTTCGTCTATTTGTAAATAAGTATCCAGAGTATCATATTGTTAATTTAGATAAACTAACTTATGCTGGTAATCTTGCAAATTTGCATGATATAGAAAGTGCTCCCAATTATACTTTCATCAAAGCTGATATTTGTGATTTTGATAAAATGGTAGAAATCTTTTCTGAATACCAAATAGACGGAGTTATCCATTTGGCGGCTGAAAGTCATGTAGACCGTTCTATAAAAGATCCGTTTACTTTTGCCCAGACTAATGTAATGGGAACTCTTTCTTTGTTGCAGGTAGCTAAATTGACTTGGGAAGTTCTTCCTGATAAATATGAAGGAAAACGCTTTTATCATATTTCAACAGATGAGGTGTACGGCACATTGCAGTTTGATGGGACATTCTTTACAGAGTCTACTAAATACGATCCACATAGTCCCTATTCTGCGAGCAAAGCGAGTAGCGATCATTTTGTCCGGGCTTATCACGATACATATGGACTACCAACTGTTGTGACGAATTGCTCGAATAATTATGGTCCTTATCAATTTCCAGAAAAATTAATACCGCTTTTTATAAATAATATACGTCATGGAAAGTCGCTACCTGTGTATGGTAAAGGACAAAATGTGAGAGATTGGTTGTACGTAGTAGATCATGCTCGTGCTATAGATTTGATTTTTCACAAAGGAAAAGTTGCTGATACATATAATATTGGTGGTTTCAATGAATGGAAGAATATAGATTTGATCAAAGTAATCATTAAGACGGTTGATCGTTTATTAGGAAATCCCGAAGGTACTAGTGATCACTTGATTTCTTATGTTACCGACCGTGCTGGACACGATTTGCGTTATGCTATTGATTCTTCGAAGTTAAAGAATGAACTTGGTTGGGAGCCAAGTTTGCAGTTTGAAGAAGGTATCGAAAAGACAGTACAGTGGTATTTAGAAAATCAAAAATGGATGGATGCAATTACGAGTGGAGAGTATGAAAAGTATTATGAAATGATGTATTTTGATATGAACTAAATGATTTCTTATATAAAAAGCATAAGAAAAAAAGATGATCGAAGTACTATTGCATTGTTAAATGTAATAATGTCTTTTATTATTAAAGGGATTTCTATACTGGTATCTTTGGTATTGGTTCCTTTAACCTTACATTTTTTGGATACTTATGAATATGGTTTATGGCTAACAATCAGTTCCATATTGCTTTGGATAGACTATTTCGATATAGGATTGGGTAATGGATTGAGAAATAAGTTGTCGGAAGCATTGGTGGCTAAGGATATGGAACTGGCAAAAGAATATGTCAGTACTACTTTTTTCGTGTTATTGGTAATAGCTACCTGTTTGTTTGGTCTTTTTGTCTTAGTAAATCAATGGATTGATTGGGGAAGTATTTTAAATATTCCTCATGCCATAGCAATTCGAGTCGCAAATTTGCTCATTTTCGTTTTTCTTTGCGTAACAGTTTCTTTTGTCTTGAAAATCGTAACGTATGTCTATTTTGTGAAACAATTGCCTGTAGTTAATGGATTCATTTATTTATTATCTCAGTTGTTGTCATTGTTTTTTGTCTTTTTGCTAGCCAAATCTAATGTTGATGCCAGATTGGAATGGGTCGCTTATAGCTATTCTGCATCTACGACTGTTGTTTTGCTTCTTTTTTATCCAATAACTTTCTGTGTTAAATATAAGGAATTGGCCCCCTCTATAAAAGCTATTAATATGAATCGAATGGGCGGTTTGATGGATATAGGATTTAAATTCTTTTTGATACAGTTATCTTCTTTAGTGATATATACTACCTCCAATTTAATAATATCTAACAAGCTCTCTCCGGAAGAAGTAACTCCTTATAGCATCTCTTTTCGGTATTTTAATATTATATTTATGGTTTTTACAATTATAGTGTCACCCATGTGGAGTGCTGTTAATGAAGCCTATAATAGAGAAGAATATGATTGGATAAAAAGGACTATGAAGACATTAAATAGAGTTTTAATGGTGTTGGCTGTAGTTGTGCTTTTTATGATTCTTTTCTCTGATATAGTTTATCGTTTATGGTTGGGGACATCAGTGATTGTCCCGTTTGATTTGACTGTTTTGTTGGCTACCTATGTCTTTTTGTTGACTATAAGTTCTCTTTATTCAAATTTTTTAAATGGAATGAATAGATTGAACATTCAATTATATACGTTGGTTATAGCCGGAATTGTTTTTATTCCATTGTCTATCCTGTTGCTTGAAGTGATGGGAGTGTCTGGGGTTGCTCTAGCTTTATGCATTGTAACTCTTCCAGGGGCTATAATTAATATTTTTCAATATCGGAAAGTAATTGGTGTTTATTAAATGATTTATGTATGAAGAAATTGTATTCGATTATAACATTATATTTATATACATATTGTTCTCGTATATTATTTTTTAAAACATTGAGTCGAATCAGAGGACTAAGAGTGATAGGTTTTCCTATTTTGGAAGTTGATGTGGCTGGTAAATTTATTGCTGGAAAGAATTTGGTTTTGGTTAATAATTCATCTTCAACATTAGGAAGAAACACCCGATGTAAATTTCTTGTGTATCCAAATGCATTGATATGTATTGGTGACAATGTGGGTATGAGCAATACTACTATAGTAGCAACAAAGCGAGTATTAGTCGGTAGCAATGTTTTGATTGGTGGTGGAACTACAATTGTAGACTCAGATTTTCATTCAATGAATCCCAACGATTGGCATACTCCTAATGATGAATTGAATATGTTGTCAAAAGATGTGGTAATTGGAGATAATGTATTTATTGGTATGAATGTTATTATATTGAAAGGGGTTCATATAGGTAATAATGTGATAATTGCAGCTGGATCGGTTGTCAGCCAAAATATTCCGGATAATCAGGTTTGGGGAGGAAATCCTGCTACTTTTATCAAAGTAAGAAAAATGGGTTAATTGAAAACTTATGGATATTATTCTTCTACATAATGGTTTGGGAAACCAAATGTCTCAATATGCTTTTTATCTGAGTAAAAAGAAAAACGGTATACATACCTCATATATATGCCTTAGTAATGACCATAATGGCATAGAATTAGATAAGGTTTTTGGTGTAGAATGCCAGATGGGATGTAAGAAAATCTTTTTGCTTTTTATCCTTCGTCTGTTAATGAGTAATAGGACTGGTTTTTTGATAAGAAAAGTTAATCTTCTGTTCTCAAAAATCAAAATTAAATTGATAACTGAAAATCTAGATTATAGTTTCCATCCATCCTTTCTTAGTGCTTCACCCTATTGTTTAGCTTTTTGGGTAGGTGGGTGGCATCATCCTCAATATTATTCTGAGATATCTTCTCAGATAAAAGAAGCGTTTACTTTTAAAAGATCTTTATTGGATGAGCGTAATATTTGTATAGAGAAGCGTATGCGAGAGCCTAATAGCGTTTGTCTGCATATTCGGAGAGGAGATTATCTAACAGGGATAAATTATGAGTTATTTGGCAAAGTATGTAATGAGCAATATTATCAAAAAGCTATTGATTATATTGAGGGTAAGTTGAGTGATATTTGTTATTATGTCTTTTCAAACGATATGGAGTGGGCAAAAAAAATATTGCTGGGAAAAAATGCTGTTTTTGTTGATTGGAATCGGGGAGAAGAGTCTTGGAAAGATATGTATTTAATGTCTAAGTGCTCTAACTTAATAATTCCTAATAGTACATTTAGTTGGTGGGCAGCTTGGTTGTGTGAGCATCCTGTGAATATAGTATGTCCCAAGTTATTCGTATATGGGGATGAACAGTCTGATATTTATTTAGATAATTGGCATAAAATAGAATAACTTTTTTAGATTAAGTAAAGTGTATGAGTAGCTGTGTTTTTACAATTGTTGCTAAAAATTATATTGGTTTGGCGCAAATACTGGAAAAATCCTTTTTGTTATATAATCAGGATGTTGATTTTAAGATATTTGTTGCTGACGAACTGTTCGATGTTAGTGAGAATAGTCTGCCAGATAATGTGTATGAGGCAAAAAAAATATTGAAAAATGTGCCTGAAGAGCAATGGTATGAGATGGCCTTTAAGTATAACCTGACAGAATTCTGTACCTCTATAAAACCTTTCATTTTTTCATATTTATTTGAAGAAAGAAAATATGATAAAGTAATTTATTTAGATCCGGATATACTTGTGTTCTCTACTTTTTCTGATATTCTGCAAAAATTAGATAAATACTCTATATTATTGACGCCACATGTATCTTTGTTGCATAAGGTATACAATGGAGAGTTGTCAGAAAATAGCTTTCTTACTACTGGAGTATATAATTTAGGATTTCTTGCTCTGAAAGGAGAGCCTGAAGTTTATTCTTTTCTGGATTGGTGGTCTTTGAGACTTACTAACTATTGTTTTAATGAACAACTGGATTCCTATTTTACAGATCAAAAATGGATAGATTTTTTACCGTGTTTTTTTACCTCGGAAAAGTTGCTGATTTATAGAGATTTAGGATGTAATGTGGCCCCTTGGAATTTCTTTGAGAGAGCCATAAAAGTCTATGATAATGGAAATGCATACGTCATCCAGCGAAATAGTAGTATTGAGAATGAAGTACCACTTGTGTTTGTACATTATTCAGGCTATAATTATAGAGAAATCCTCAAAGGTAATATTGTCCAAAATAATATAAAAGATGATATTAACTATGTTGATATAGATTATTTGTTTTCGAAATATAAAGAATTCTTGTTGGAAAATAGGGAGTTGTTTGAGCACTATATTGGATTGGATTATACTTATAATTATTTTAGTAATGGGGCTCCTCTTATCTCTTTTTATCGTAGAATTTTTCGAGCATGTTTGAATAAAGATAGAACTCTTGGCAATCCGTTTGATATAAGGGGGGAAACTTCTTTCTATCGACAATTAGGAAAGCATAATTTATTAGATAAGTCTTCTGTTATGGTTGACAAGATATCTAGGTATAATGTGCCTAATATATCCAGAAAATTGTTTGGGGTGAATATCATAATGCTCATTCTAAAAAAGGTGTTAGGGATGAATCGCTTTCTATTACTTATTCGTCTGTTTCGTGCCTATTCGAGGTATGAAACATATATATTCATGTATGATTGGAAGTATAAAAAATCTAATTTATTTGTTGACCGATGAAAATATGGTATATTAATACATTCTCAAAAGGGAATCATCATGAAATTTATAATGCTTCTATACTTAAACTTTGTACATTGTGTAGTGATGAAGTTGTTGCTATTTCAGATAAAAAGACTCTTGCCAATTATTGTGAGTTGGCTAATATTCAGGATTCAGGTATACATAAACATAGTATCTATTGCTTTGGGCAAAAGAAAAGATTATTTTTATTGCTTTCATACATATGGAGTGCTATTTTAAATATTGTTATATTATTTATTTCTAAACGCGATTCGGTATTGATTTATGTTTTTAATAATTCATTTTCTACATCTATATTGAATCGAATTAATATGTTACTAAAGCGTAACGTTTTACTCTGTTTGCATGGTGAACTTGAACTGTTATCCACAAATCAGGAAAGTAGAAAGTATGGTGTATTGTCAAAAATATTACAGTTTTTAATTATTCACTATTTTAGAGGTGACAAATATTCGCTAAAGATGCTTTTAATGGGGGATAGCATAAAGAGAAATCTGGAATTTTATTTGAAAAAGAAGATTTTCAATATTTTTGTATTAGATCATCCCTATATACAGACTACTTCTTTTATAAATATTCCTACCTTTTCATCTGTGTTAAAATTAGGTACAGTAGGAACAATGAGTGTCAATAAAGGTGCCGACAAGTACATAAGCTTATTACAAATGGTGAAAGCTGAAAAATTACAAAATTTACAATTTTATGTTATTGGCAAAGCAGAAGGTGATGTTTATGATAAATTAAATGCTGTTAATGTAATTTTTCCATGTGTGGGAGAAGGTATGTGTTCTAGAGAATCATTTGATAAACATGTTAGTGAACTAGATTATATTCTATTTTTCTATCCAGTAGATTCATATCGTTTGACTGCTAGTGGAGCTATATACGATGCCATTATGCAAGAGATTCCGATTATTTCTATAAAGAATGAGTATTTTACTTATCTTTTTGATAAATATGGTAAATTTGGATATTTGTTTGATAATGTTGATAATATTTTTTCTTTTATAAAAAGTGGTTTAAAGAGAGAGAATGACTTTTTTAATTTCTTGGATATAAAACAAAAAATATCTCCAGAAGCATTTCTTGAAGATTTTGTAGAAATAATAAAGAAATAGATGCTCTTTTATTTTCTTATTTGGTTTTGTCTGTTTGTCTTTTCATTACTAGAGATTAATAATCTCCAAAAAGAACATTCTTTTTTTCTTTTTGCTATATCTACTTTTTTTCTTTTTTTTCTCTCTTTTGTCAGATGGGAAACTGGAACCGACTGGGATGGTTATTATGAATATTTCAATCATATTTTTTATTATTTTCAGGATTCAGATTTTGAATTTGGTTTTGCGCGAATAAATGAGATTATAAAGTTAACATTTGGGAATTATACGATTCTGTTATTCGTATTTTCTTGCATTATCTTTTTTTTCCAGACTAAAGTTATACTTAAATATTCACCTTTACCATTGTTTAGTCTGTTTTTTTTGTGGTCCATTTCTTTTGCAAATGTTTTCTATATACGACAAACTGTCGCTATTGCTTTATTGTTTTATTCAACAACATTTCTTGTTAATAAAAAGACGTGGTTGTTTTTTATCTGTATTTATATCGCTACTTTGTTTCACTCAACCTCGTTTGTATTTGTCTTTGCCTATTTTTTATTCAGACTAAGAATCACAATAAAACAGATGTTCTTTTTTTTGTTGATGTCTTTTCTCTTTTCGATTTTTTTGGTGTCTATTTTCAATAGTATACTGCCTCTTGTAGGTGGGATTATACAGCATAAATTGGAAACATATCTGGCTCTAGGGGAAGATGGGGGGACCATGACTCAATCTTCTCTGGGTGAAGTGTTGATAAGGGGAATTGCTAATAAATTGTTTATATTTGTTTTATTGATATATTTTTCATCCAAGGAGATGAAAGAAAACTTAATTTTTCGTGGATATTTAAATCTCTATTGGTTTGGAGCTATTTTGTATTTCTCTATGGCATCTATTTCTATTGTTTTTGTTCGTTTTTCCTTTCCGTATGATATTGTTCAAGTAATTCTGTTGCCATTGCTACTTAAAAATGTTTCTTCAAATAATAGATATGTCTTGTATGCTATTATTTCAGTATTTTTATTATTTAGATTTTACATTACTCTTTTCGGAAGTTATTATGATTTATATGTTCCTTATAAAACAATTTTTCAGTTATAAAGCAAGAAATCATATGTATGAATTTTGAATTGTAATTAATAAAAACATCTATGTTAAAATATATTAATTGTTGCTGGTCGTGATAATAAGTGTCTGTATTGCGACTTATAATGGACATATATATTCGTAAACAATTGGAGTCTACTTTATGCCAGTTGTATACTAATGATGAAGTGATAGTTTCAGATGATTCTTCTACGGATTATGCTATAAATATAGTAGAATCTTTAAACGATAATTGTGTTATAATTTTTTCTAATTAAGTTTTTCATTCGCCAATATTCAACTTTGAGAATACAGTAAAAAGCATTAGGTCAATATATCTTTCTATCTGATCAGGATGATGTTTAGCTACCCGACAAGGTGCAAAAAAACTATTGCTTCTTGAATGCTGCGAGATGTTCCTTTAATGCTTTTAACACGATGTTGGTATGGTTAATATATGTGTGTAATAAAATATTGTTAAAAAATGCTAACTGTTTGCATAGCTACGTATAATGGCGAGAAATATATTCGTCAACAATTGAATTCTGTACTTATTCAATTGGGGGAAAATGATGAAGTAATAATTTCCGATGATAGTTCAAGTGATGCTACTGTAGAAATAGTTCGATCTTTCAATGATTCCCGTATAAAACTTTTGGTAGATAATAAATTCTCCTCTCCAGTTCGAAATTTTGAAAATGCATTGAAATATGCTACAGGTGATTATATCTTTTTGTGCGATCAAGATGATATTTGGCTTCCTGACAAAGTGAAGAGTATGTTGCCCTATTTAAAAAAACAATGTGATTTAGTTGTATCAGATTGTAAAGTAGTAGATGCAGATTTGAATGTTATCTCTGACTCTTTTTATTCATGTCGCTTATCGGGAAGCGGTTTTTGGAAGAATCTAATAAAGAATACTTATTTAGGATGTTGTATGGCTTTTAAAAAAGATGTATTATCTTATGTTTTACCTTTTCCTAAAAATATTGCTATGCATGATATATGGATAGGTTTGTCTGTAGAGCTACATGGATTCTCTCTTTTTCTAACTCGTCCTTTAATGTTATATCGGAGGCATGGTGCAAACGCTAGTTTTGGTGGGGATAGGAGTGAATATTCATTCTCGTACAAAATTAAGTACCGATTATATATGCTTTTTTATCTATTGAAAAGAAAATATTGGAATAAATGAAATTTTCTTTAGTAACTGTAACATTTAATAGCGCTCGAACCTTTCGTGATACTATAAATTCTGTTTTATCACAAACATATCAGGACCTTGAATATATTATTGTAGATGGGCTTTCAAGTGATGGAACTGTGGAAATAATAAAGGAGTATGAGTCACTTTTTTGTGGTCGTATGAAGTGGATTAGTGAAAAAGACTATGGACTTTATGACGCTATGAATAAAGGGTTCAGAATGGCTACTGGGGAAATTGTTGGGATCATAAATTCTGATGATTTAATAGCCGATCCTGCTGCTATAGAAAAAGTCGTGAAATGCTTTGAGGATGATGGTTCTATTGATGCAGTTTATGCTGATTTATATTATGTCGCACAAAATGACACATCTAAGATAGTTAGGCATTGGAAGTCTAGGAAACAGCGTTCCTTTACAAAAGGGTGGCATCCTGCTCATCCAACTTTCTATGTAAAGAGATATATATATCAGCAATATGGATTGTTCGATTTAGAATTTAAGTTTGCAGCAGACTTTGAATTAATGCTTCGTTTGATTGAAAAAGAGCATATTAAACTGCATTACTTTCCCGAAGCTTTAGTTAGAATGCGGTTAGGAGGAACTACGAGTAAAAGTTTGAGTAACATAAAAAAAGGAAATCTTGAGTGCATAAAAGCTTTTAAAAAGAATGGTATAAAAGTTAGTGGATTATATCCTTTATATCGTTTACTTCCTAAGTTAAAACAATATTTTAAATAAAAATATGAATCTTCTTTTTACTGGTGCTTCCGGTTTTCTTGGAAATAACATATATCCATTATTAAAAGCAAAATATGAAGTAGATACCGTGGGACTTACTCCGCAGGATAATTATCAAGTAAATATAGCGCAGGATGTTCCAATATTTTCTGATAAATACGATATCGTACTCCATGCCGCAGGTAAAGCACATTCGGTGCCTAAAACAGAAGAAGAGAAGCAACTATTTTTTGATGTAAATCTTCAAGGTACAAAAAAAATATGTACTGCTTTGGAGAATAGTGGTATTCCAAAAGCTTTCATTTTTATCAGTACAGTAGCTGTGTATGGTTGTGATTTTGGAGAAAACATAACAGAAAAACATCCTTTGAATGGCTATACTTCTTATGCTTTAAGTAAGATACAAGCAGAAAGATATCTGCAAGATTGGTGTGCTGTGCATGATGTAAAGTTAAGTATTCTTCGTCCTTCTTTAATAGCTGGTCCAAATCCACCTGGAAATTTGGGGATCATGATTAAAGGGATAAAAACAGGAAAGTATCTGAGTATTGCAGAGGGAAAGGCAAAGAAAAGTGTGCTGATGGTGCAAGATATCGCGAATCTGGTTCCACTATTGGTGGAAAAAGGAGGAGTTTATAACGTATGTGATACTTATCATCCGACATTTAGGGAGTTAGAGACTATAATATGTAACCAATTAAATAAAAAAATACCTTTATCTATTCCTTATTGGTTAGCTAATGGGATGGCAAAAATGGGAGATATGATAGGTGAGAAGGCTCCTATAAATAGCCTTAAATTGCGAAAAATAGCTGAATCATTGACTTTTAGTAACGAAAAAGCTGTGAGGGAACTTGGATGGAAACCTTTAAACGTGCTTGATAATTTCAAGATTGAATGATTTTCCTTGCTTATATTTTATTAGGTTTATTGGCAATGGCAGCATTGTGCTTTGTTGCTGTTCAGGTTTGGTTTTATTGTATTAAAAAGAACGAATAATATATGTACTATTTTATAATCTTAGTTCTGCTATTTCTGGCAGAACTTTTTTATTTTCATATTGCCGATAAATATAATATTATTGACAAACCGAATGAACGAAGTTCGCATACCAGGATTACACTGCGGGGTGGAGGAATCATCTTCTATTTGGGTGCATTGGTTTATTTTCTGACAAGTCAGTTTGAGTACCCTTGGTTTATGTTGGCTCTCACTCTGGTGACGGTGATTAGCTTTGTAGATGATATCCGCTCCATATCACAAGGACTTCGTCTTGTTTTTCATTTTACGGCGATGGGCTTGATGTTCTATCAGTGGGAGTTGTTTACTCTTCCCTGGTGGACTGTAGTTGTGGCTTTGATCGCATGTACAGGGATTATCAATGCCTATAATTTTATGGATGGTATTAATGGCATTACAGGTGGATACTCGTTGGTGGTGCTGGCGGCATTAGCATTTATAAATGGGGTATATGTTCCATTTGTAGAGCCGGCTTTGATTTATACCATGCTTTGTGCTGTGTTGGTCTTTAACTTCTTCAATTTCCGGAAACAGGCAAAGTGTTTTGCGGGGGATGTAGGTTCGGTTAGCATTGCTTTCGTGATCCTCTTTCTGATCGGTATGCTGATAATCCGTACGGAAAATTTCAGCTGGATTGTCTTGTTGGCAGTCTATGGGGTGGATAGTGTGCTGACAATAATTCATCGGTTGATGTTGCATGAGAATATTGGTTTGCCACATCGGAAACATTTGTACCAGATTATGGCAAATGAGCTGAAAATTCCTCACATGGTGGTTTCGTTGGTGTATATGTTGGTGCAGGCAGTAGTTATAGCCGGGTATCTTCTACTCCCGGGGAATGAATATGGGTATTTGTCGGGTACCATTATTGCGCTGAGTTTGGTCTATATTCTATTTATGAAGCGTTTCTTTTGCTTGCATCAAGCGAAGTGATATTGTCAATATTATGCTTCCTACCATAGATCTAATATAGTCTAAAAAATAAAAGAAGTTACAGTCGAAAATAATAGAGTTACAAAACAAATGGTAACTAATAATTACGATGATTCATATTCAATATAGCATTGATATTCCCATTTTTTATATTTAGCTTATAACATCCCAATACGGTCATTGATTTCCTTTTTTATTTGATGCCCCCAATAGGCATCAACTCCTGCTATGTGCGCATATCGCTGGTAGTTGCTGACAACACTGATTACCTTGTCTACGTATTTCTCCTTATAGGCTACCAATGTATCCACTTTCCGATTTCATAAAAACACGTCAAGATTTTGTATCATTATTGTTTCTCCTTACTCTTTTGGGAATGAATTTATTTAGTTGTTTCAGTGCCATTAGTGGCATGGGCAACTCAGGCAATCATTTATACGTTGCTCCATGCCGATTATCCGCAACAATGATATGAAATTATTCAGGGTCATGTTCTGATTGACACCTTGTTCAAAATGGCTTATAGTAGCAAGACTCACACCGGATTTCTCCGCCATTCCCTTTTGGCTCATCCGTGCCAAGCCTATACTCCTTTATGCGTTTCGCTAAAAGTAGCATTATCTCTTGGTTGGTAATATAGTCTGCTTTACTTATATATGGTGGAATATTATTATTTAATTGCAAAATTTAAAAATAATATCTATATATTACTACTATTGTGAGACTTTCTGTATTGGAACTATGCATTTGTCGGATGAACTAAAACTTAACTGATATTGGGTACATGTGTATGCACCTGTTTTGAACGAAGAGCTTAGAATTATGATACAGATAATAAGCGTGTTATAAGTTTTTCTGAGAAAACTGCTTTCCGGACCATTTTTTCCTTTGCCGATAATTTGTAAATCTTCATCTTTGCAGTGTTGATCAACGAAACATGAATGAAACGTAGTAGTAACATTAGTAAAGAAGGAGAAAAATTATGCCTTTATTTTATAGAGCGAGACAATCGCAGTTGAAAACTAAAGAGGGAAAGAAACAGTGGCACCTGACTCTGGTGAAAGTTGGAAAAATGGTAACTTCACAACAGTTGGCTGAAGTAATAGCTGAAAAATCATCGTTGACACCGGGTGATGTTCATAATGTGATTCGTAACTTGATGACTGCCATGCGTAAAGAATTGTTGAATAGCCGTTCGGTACGTCTGGAGGGATTAGGCACTTTCACGATGAAAGCTTGTACACAAGGGCATGGAGTGGATCAAGAGGAAGAGGTGAGTCCGAATCAGGTGGCGGCTCTTCGTTGTCTGTTTACTCCGGAATATACTCGTCCCGCAGCTATCGGCACTACCCGTGCTTTGCTTCAGGGAGTGGAATTCCAGAAAGTCAGTGCGATAGGGGGAGCAATTAATGGCGGATCGGGTAGTGGAGATATTGTGGATGATCCGACAGCCTGATAAAATTTATTGCTGATATAATAATTATTGACAACGGAAGGAGGATAAAGAGTATGAAGAAAACGGGATGGAATATTATATTGAAGTTGATTATTGCTGTGGCAAGTGCTGTAGCCGGTGTAATAGGCGGGCAGGCTATGACATTATAAAACGGAATTAATAACCAAACAGGGTGAACTCCCGATAGCCATTAGAGGCTTTCGGGAGTTTTTCTTTTCCCCATGATCTTGTCTATAATCAGAGCGATGGCTCCATCACCGGTTACGTTACAAGCTGTACCGAAACTGTCCATAGCAATGTAGAGGGCGATCATCAATGCCTGGGCCGATTCATCGAAACCGAGCATGGACTGGAGGATGCCTAAAGAAGCCATAATAGCGCCTCCAGGAACGCCGGGAGCGGCAATCATCGTGATGCCGAGCATGAAAATGAAACCTGCAAACAGGGAAAAATCGAAAGGCATGCCCTGCATCATCATTAAGGCTAAAGCACAGGCCACAATCTTCAGGGTGCTTCCGGATAAATGAATGGTGGCGCAAAGCGGGATGACAAATCCGGCTATATCGGCTGATACACCGTTCTTCTTGGTCTGTTCGAGTGTGACAGGGATGGTGCGGCTGATGACTGAGTGCCTAAAGCGGTGAAATAAGCCGGCAGCATCCGTCCCAACAAGCGGAACGGGTTTTTACGGACAAACAATGCCGCAATGCAATATTGAAAAACCAGCAAGAAAATATGTAGTATGAAAATGACGCCGATAATTTTAATAAACACCATAAGGATGGAGAATACTTGTCCGGAGTGTGTCATATTGAGGAAAATACCAAAGATGTAAATGGGCAGCAACGGGAGGATGACTGCGCTTATCATACGTACGATGATCTCTTGAAAGTCTCGTGCTACGTTTTTCAGGGCGTCACTATGCAGGCTTGCCAACCCCAGGCCGAGGGTAAAGGCAAGGACCAGTGCCGTCATGACATTCATCAAGGGTGGAATGGCAACAGAGAAATAGGGTAGGATTCCTTGCGCCTCACTCACTTCGTCGAGAGGTGCTCCCGGAGTAATGAGCGAAGGGAAAATGGCGGCTCCGGTGAAGTAGGACAGAAATCCGGAGAAAAGAGTGGCACCATATGCAATGAGTGCCGTGACAAGCAGCATTCGTCCGGCTCCTTTACCAATATCGGCTATGGCAATGGTAACCAGTCCGAGAATGATAAGAGGTATGGAGAAATTGAGGAATTCTCCAAAGATGGAGTTGAAGGTCACGAACAGCCGTACCAAAGGTGTCGGCAGGAAATTTCCGATAGCGATACCAAGTATAATAGCTATGATGATACGTGGCAAAAGTCCTATGTGTATTTTCTTCATTACGAGGTTTTAGCAGTTTGTTACAAAAGTAATACTTTTTTCTGAAACTATCCGAACAAATATTTTCGATATGTGTTATAGATAATAAGAAAAAGAACAAAAAATCAACCAATTTAGATACATATTACAATTATGGCAACTCAGAATAAAACAGATATAGGCCTGATTGGTTTAGCTGTGATGGGAGAAAATTTAGCTCTGAACATGGAAAGCAGAGGTTGGAACGTATCGGTGTATAATCGTACGGTACCGGGTGTGGAAGAAGGCGTGGTGGAACGTTTCATCAACGGAAGGGCTAAAGGCAAGCATATAGAGGGCTTCACGGATATAGAGGCTTTTGTAGAATCGATCGCTTTGCCTCGTAAGATAATGATGATGGTACGTGCCGGTAGTCCGGTAGATGAGCTGATGGAGCAACTTTTCCCGTATCTTTCTCCGGGTGATATATTGATTGACGGTGGTAACTCGAATTATGAAGATACGAACCGAAGAGTGAAACTGGCAGAGTCGAAAGGTTTTCTGTTCGTCGGTGCCGGTGTTTCGGGAGGAGAAGAGGGAGCTTTGAACGGAGCTTCTATCATGCCGGGCGGTTCGGAGAAAGCATGGGAAGAGGTGAAACCGATTTTGCAGAGCATTGCGGCCCAAGCGCCGGATGGTACTCCGTGCTGCCAGTGGGTGGGACCTGCCGGATCGGGACATTTTGTGAAAATGATACACAACGGGATAGAGTATGGTGATATGCAGTTGATTGCTGAAGCTTATTGGGTGATGAAGGAGCTGCTGGATATGACTAACGAGGAGATGGCATCTGTGTTCACCCGTTGGAATGAAGGTAAACTACGGAGTTATCTGATAGAAATTACAGGTAATATACTCCGCCATAAAGATAAGACAGGGGCCTATCTGATTGATAAGATCCTGGATGCCGCCGGACAGAAAGGGACAGGCAAATGGTCGGTGATTAATGCCATGGAATTAGGTATGCCACTGGGATTGATTGCTACGGCCGTTTTTGAACGCAGTTTGTCGGCCCGGAAGGAACTGCGTGAAGCTGCTGCCCGGCAATATCAATGCAGGCACTCGATGGCTGTATATAATAAACAAGATACGGAAAAAGAGATTTTCTCGGCATTGTATGCTTCGAAACTGGTTTCGTATGCTCAAGGGTTTGCGGTGTTGCAACGTGCTTCCGATACATTTGGATGGAACCTCGATCTGGCTTCGATTGCACGGATGTGGAGAGGCGGTTGTATTATTCGCAGTGTTTTCCTGAATGATATTGCTGCGGCATTTGAGGCAAAAGAAAAGCCTAAACATCTGCTGCTGGCCCCTTATTTTGAAGAAGAGATCAAAGGTCTGTTGTCCGGCTGGAAGAACCTGGTGGCACAAGCCATGCGTGAGGAACTGCCGGTTCCGGCTTTCTCTTCGGCTTTGAATTATTTCTATTCGTTAGTGTCGGCTGATCTTCCGGCCAATCTGGTACAGGCACAGCGCGATTATTTCGGTGCTCATACATTTGAACGGAAAGATGAGTTACGAGCCGGGCGGAAAATCTTGTCGTCTTCTACATTATGCATTTTTCCATGAAAACTGGACAGGACACGGAGGAGATACAAAGTCGGGTACGTATAATGTATAAGCAAAAAAAGAAATATGAGTAAATTTGTAATGACTATCTTTGGTGCTTCGGGTGACTTGACGAAGCGTAAGTTGATGCCGGCATTGTATTCGTTGTATGTGGCCAAGCGTCTTCCGGAAGAATTTGAAATTCTCGGGGTGGGACGTACGGTTTATGAAGATGCGGACTATCGGACTTACATTTATAATGAGATG
>ENA-OPSU01000542-OPSU01000542.1-human-gut-metagenome-genome-assembly--contig:-NODE-542-length-19997-cov-2.890783_pt1 | contig 19997 bp, 18 predicted proteins | sample MGYA00241811_ERZ501913 | MGnify/ENA primary metagenome ERZ501913 (study PRJEB25962, sample SAMEA2042113) | human gut metagenome | biome: human gut; feature: human-associated habitat; material: faeces...
GGGAAAATGGTTCCCCTTCTGGAACTTGGCGCTGGTTTTGACCCGCAGTATACAGGAAAAGAGAATATTTACCTGTATGGTGCCATGCTTGGATATACCAAGAAATTTATTGACAGCAAATATGATGAGATTGTAGAATTCTCTGAACTTCAGAAATTCATGGATGTTCCGGTGAAAAATTATTCCTCCGGTATGAAATCCAGACTTGGCTTTTCCATTGCCACAGTAGTAGAACCGAAGATCCTGATCCTGGACGAGGTCCTTTCCGTAGGTGACGCCAAGTTCCGTAAAAAAAGTGAAAAGAAGATCATGAGTATGTTTGACAAAGGAGTTACAGTATTATTTGTATCTCATTCTTTAGATCAGGTAAAGAGATTATGTAATAAGGCAATCCTACTTGAAAAAGGAAAGATCATTTCTCATGGATCGATTGAAGAAGTAAGTAAAGTATACGAAGAGAAAACAAAGTAAGATAGAAGACACGGAGGTGTGATATGAGAAAAGTAATCACATATGGAACATTTGATTTACTGCATGCGGGACATATCAATTTATTGCGCAGAGCAAAAGAATTAGGTGATTATTTAATTGTAGTTGTATCAACAGATGAGTTTAACTGGAATGAAAAACAGAAAAAATGTTATTTCAGTTATGAAGAAAGAAAAAAACTGGTAGAAGCAGTTCGTTATGTGGATCTTGTGATTCCAGAAGAAAACTGGGATCAGAAGATTTCCGATGTGAAAGAATATCATGTAGATACATTTGTTATGGGAGATGACTGGAAAGGTAAGTTTGATTTCTTAAAAGATTACTGTGAAGTCGTATATCTTCCAAGAACAGAAGGAATTTCTACAACAAAGATCAAACAGGATCTTGGATTAAACGGAACAACAGCGAATAAATAGCAAGAGTTATGAATTAAGATATAAGAGGAATTTCGTTGACAATAGAGGTTATGAACGGCTAGAGACGGAATTCTTCTTTTCTGCGTTATCAAACAAAAAGAATTTAAGATAATGCTGTAGATGAAAGGGTTAGTTTTTGATGCATTTTATAGAAATTAGCAATATTTTTAAAAGTGAAAAAAAGAGATATAAAGTTACCGCAGTTTTAAAATTACTGGTCGTGTTTGCATTGCTTGGATTCTTTTTATCAAATAAGCCAATGTATCATGTGCAGACTGATTTTTACCTGAAACGTATGGGATTTGTATTTTTGGCATGTTTTTGGATGGTATTTGTAACAGTTTGCGACATTCGTTTGAGTCAGAAGGTTGACAGGGCTTTTGTGATCATTCTTGGAGTGATCGCACCAGTTATGGGATGGATCTTGTCAGAATTTTTGATCAATGAAGCAGAGTGTGCATTTCCGCCGACACAGTTCTATCAGAAAGAGCCACTTTGGATCGTTCTAAGTCTTGCAATGATCATTTTGGTGGATCTGCTGATCATATTTTTGACGAACAGCATCAGAGTTGGATCAGTGATCGTACCATTTGTATTGTTTATCTTTGCGGTAGTTGTATGTGTTGTATATGAATTTCGCGGGATTCCGATGATGGCACCAGATATTTTAACAGTACAGACGGCTACTAGCGTGATGGGTAATTATACATTCAAATTGACGTTTGAACAATATAGTGTGATCTTGGTATGTATGGCATTTTTCTTTACATTTTTAAGACTTCATGAGGTAAAGGTTACAGAAAAAAGAGTATTTCACATTGCAGGATTTATTGTTGTTGCATTAGGATGCGGATTGTTCACAAATCAGATCATACTGTCTGATTTTATGGATGAGCACCAGATCAATATTCGTATGTTCCGTCCAATGGAAAGTTATCAAAAATATGGAGGCGTGCTGACATTTGCAAGAAGTGTTGGATATGCGGTCGTGAAGAAGCCAGAAGGATATACAACAGCGAAGGTTGATCAGATCATTCAGGAATATGAAAAGAAATCAGCGAATGAACAGCAAAGTACAGCAAAGCAATATCCGAATATCATAACAGTTGTCAATGAAACATTCGCAGATATTAAGGTGCTGGGAGATTTTAAGACGAATGAAGATTATATGCCCTATTTCCATAGTTTGAAGAAGAATTGTGTGACAGGATATACGTATGCATCGATTGTAGGTGGTCAGACAGCGAATACAGAATTTGAATTGTTGACAGGAAATACTCTTGGGTTTTTATCAGCTGGAACGACAGCATTTCAGCTTTATATTCATGGGCAGATGCCTTCACTAGTTAGTAATCTAAAGGCAGAAGGATATTCTGGAAATAAAGCGATGCATCCGTTCAATCCGTATAATTATAATCGACCAGCTGTATATAAAGATTTTGGATTTACGGATTTTATTGATAAATTTGACTTTCCTAAGAATGTAAAAAGGGTTAGAGAGTATATTTCTGATGAGGCAAATGTAGATCGCATTATTTCTGAATATGAAAAGAATCGTAAGAAGACAGATCAGCCATTTTATATGTATAATATGACGATCCAGAATCACAGCCCTTATGATAAGGATGCAGCCAACTTTAAACAGCCGATCAAGATTGAAAGTAGCAAATATGATGCTGAGGCCAACAGATATCTAAATCTGATCAAATATTCAGATAACAGTTTAAAACAGCTGACAAGTTATTTTGAAAAATGTAAAGAGCCAACGATCATTTTATTTTTAGGAGATCATCAGCCAAGATTGACAGATGAATTTATGAATAAGATCACAAACGGTCAATATCAGACTTGGAGCAGCGAACAGATGATGAAGCGTTATCAGGTACCATTCGTGATCTGGGCCAATTATGACATTAAAGAACAGCATATAGAGAAGACAAGCATGAACTATATCCAAAGTATCCTGACCAAGACAGCTGGAGTAAAGATGACAGGATATCAGAGATTTTTAAATGAGGTTCGAAAAGAAGTTCCAACGATCACATCGCAGGGATATTGGGGAAAGAATGGAAAATTTTATCAGATTAATGATAAAGGATCACCATATTATGGTATAATACAGAAGTATCGTATGATTCAGTACAATATGATGTTTGATAAGAAGAATCGCAGAGATTCATTCTTTGAAGTAAGTAAATAGGAGTGCACGTATGAAGCAACTGATTAAGAATATTACGATTCAGATATATAAAGTATTAACATATCTGATTCCAGTAAATAAAAAGATGATTATATTTCAGAGCAGCAATGGACGTAACTATACAGGAAATCCAAGATACATCTATGAAGAGATGGTAAGAGAAGGCCTTGATCAAGAATATGAATGTATCTGGTTTTTCTTTGATACAAGTATAGAAGTTCCAGGTAAATGCAAGAAGATACGGAATAATTATTTCCCATATTTTTGGTATTTAATGAGAGCAGGAATCTGGGTATTTGATAGTCGTCAGCCATTATATGTGCGTAAGAAGAAGCATATCACATACATTCAGACATGGCACGGAACACCGCTTAAGAAGCTTGCGCTTGATATGGACCGAATGGATATGGGTGGAAGTACGGATATTGAGAATTATCATGAACAGTTTAGAGTAACATGTAAGGATTGGGATTATCTTGTATCACAGAATAAGTTTTCTACAGATATTTTCAGATCATGTTTTGCATTTAAAGATCGTCCAATCTTACAGATCGGATATCCAAGGAATGATATTTTGATCAATGATAATTCTCCTGCTAAGATCAGAGAATACAAAGAAAAACTTGGACTTCCATTGGATAAGAAGATCATATTATATGCTCCAACTTGGAGAGATAATGAATATAGCGAGAAAGGAAAGTACAAATTTGCTTCAAAACTAGATTTTGATAAAGCAAAGGAGGAATTATCAGATGAATATATATTCATTGTAAAATATCATTATCTTGTATCAGATAAGATTGATTGGACACCATATAAAGGATTTGTTTATACATTCGACGAGACAAAAGATATTGCATGGTTATACCTTGTGTCAGATATGTTGATCACGGACTATTCTTCTGTAATGTTTGATTATAGTATTCTTAACAGGCCGATGTTATTCTTTGCATATGATCTGGAAGACTACAAGGAGAATCTGAGAGGATTTTATTTTGACTTTGTCAATGATATTCCAGGACCGATTTCAAGAGATACAGATCAGTTGATCAAAGATATTAAAGAATATAATGAAGATAGTTGGAAAGAAAAATATAAGAATTATCATGATAAATTCAATGGCATAGATGATGGACATGCTTCACAGAAGGTCATTGACGTGATAAAGAAGGTAAGCAGATAGAGATCTGCCGAACAATAACACAGTCAGGAGGTTTGAAAACAATATGGTAACGATTCTGTTAGCGACATTGAATGGAGAGGATTATTTAAAAGCGCAGTTAGAATCAATTGCAGCTCAGACCTATGAAAACTGGCAGCTGGTCGTGGGTGATGATGGTTCTACGGATGGTACGATCAGCATTCTTGAAGAATTCAGTAAACAATATCCGGAACAAGTGACGATCATTAAGAATGACCCGCCACAGGGAAGTGCCAAAGACAATTTTATTTCACTGATTCAAAATTCTTACGGACCGTATTTTATGTTTTGTGATCAGGATGATGTGTGGAAACCAGATAAGATTTATCTGACATTACAGAAGATGGAAGCGTTAGAGGCAAGATATGGAGAGAAAACACCGATCTTGGTTCATTCAGATCTGTCAGTTGCAGATCATAACTTAGAGATGGTTGCAGAGTCATTCTTTCAGTATGCGAATATTCCAAAGAGAATTGTATTGAATCAATTGATGGTACAAAATTCTGTGACAGGGTGTACGATGATGATCAATCGTTGTCTGCAACAATATTTTTTACGGCCGTTACCGATGTCTAAGATCATCATGCATGATTATTGGGCGGCATTGATCGCGAAAGTGTTTGGCAAGATTGGTTTTGTAAATGAGCCAACGATGTATTACCGTCAGCATGGCAATAATTCTGTTGGTGCGAAAGATGCAAAGAATCCCGTCTTTTTGTATCATCGTCTCAAAGAAGGAAAGAACAGCTATCGCCGTATGATGATCGAATCTATGGAGCAGATGCAGGGATTTGTTGAGACATATGGGGAAGAGATTGATAATCTGGATGTTTATGAACTTCTTGAGAGTTATGGAGAATTGTATTATAAAGGAAAGATCAAGCGATTGAGTTTTTATAAAAATCATCACGTATTAAAGGAAGGAAATATCCGAAAGCTGATGCAGTGGCTTTGGGGATAGGAATATTTATGAAAAAAGCATTAGGACTTGCAGGAAAATATGTGATCATGTTTCTGTCTTGTTTATTTCCAAGAAGCAGAAAGATATATATCTTTGGAGCATGGCTTGGAGAACAGTTTGCAGACAATCCAAAATATCTGTTTTTAGAAGCACAAGAGCATAAAGAGATCCGTCCGATATGGATCACGAAGAATGAATCAGTCTGCAGAAAAGTCAGGGAGCTTGGATATGAAGCTTATATGTTTGACAGTTTCAAAGGGATTTTAATGCAACTTCGGGCCAAATATGTGGTAGTCTGCAATGGAATCAGTGATGTAAATCATACATTTATGGGACGAGCAGTATTCTTAAATCTTTGGCATGGGGTTCCATTAAAGAAAGTTGGCTATGATGATGATAAGGTCAAGAATTGGGATAGCAAGGGTCAGAAAATCCGAAGAATGATTCAGGAAATCCCATTAGGAAAAGAGTATGTAGTAGCAACAAGTGATTTTTATGCTCCGATCTATGAAAGTGCATTTCGAAGATCAAAGAGTCATATCATAACATTGGGACAGCCAAGGAATGATATATTCTATGATCAAAGTGGAAAATTTCATGCTTCTCATCAGTTGTCAAAAGCGGCAAAAGGAAAGAAAGTCATTTTATATACGCCGACACACAGGAAAGAAGGTAAAGTGGTATTTCCTTTGGAAGAATATTTTGATTTTAAAGTGCTCAATGATTGGTGTATCCAAAATGATATTTTGTTCGTGATCCGGCGCCATTTTTATCATAAAGATGAGAAAGTAGATTTCTCCATGTATTCTAATATAACAGATATCACAGAGAGATCCATGGATATTCAGGAATTATTAATGGATACGGATATTCTGGTTACAGATTATTCAAGCACATATATAGATTATCTATTACTGGACCGGCCAGTAGTCTTTTATAATTTTGATTATCAGGATTATCTGGAGCATGATCGTGGTATGTATTGCGATTATGAGAAGGCGGCTCCGGGATATAAGGCAGAGACATTTGAAGCCTTGATGGAAGAATTCGAACGTCTGGTACAAGGCGAAGATCATTTTAAAGAGGTTAGAAGGCAGGCAAGGGATTTCTTTTACTGCAAAGAAGGCCAGGGAATGGTTGGAGAAACATTGTTAGGAATCTTGAAGAATATAAAATAAAAAGAAGCTTTTGATCTATGAGTGAATCCATAGATCGAGAGCTTCTTTTTTGCATTTTGAGTTGATATTCAGGATTAATATCCAGCACGATAAATGATCTTCTGATTGATACGGCTAAGCTCATCACTGACTTGATAATCCGATGTACCAAAGAGGTATTTATGTGCGCGGATCGCATTCTCTTTCAATGTTGTAGGGAATCCATAATAAGTACCATAATAACGGAGCTCTTTCTGGTCCCAAGGGAATCCCTGCTGATCTTTGATGTCATACTTGAAAACAGATAAGAACATATCAAACAATTCATCCTGACTCATATTTGTCTTTACCTGAGGAAGTATCTCATCCATAACAGACATCATCTTCAAAGGATTTTTCTTGGCTTTGTCAAAAATCTTCTGAAGGACTTCTCGTTGTCTTCCGGCTCTGGCAAGGTCACCGCCAGCGGTATAACGGATTCTGGAATAAGCAACGGCTTGATTTCCATCCAGAGTATAAGTACCGGCAGAAGAAAGTTTTGGAGAATGTCCACCGTTGATACGATTCATATCACCGATATAAGCATTTAAATTCTTTAAGATGCTTTTATCGACTTTTACTTCGATTCCGCCAACAGCATCAACGATATCAGCAAGAATCTTAAAGTTTACAGTTGCGTATTTTTCAATATTCAGATCAAGATTACGATTGATCGTGCTGATCGCAAGCTCTGGACCGCCCCAGGAATAAGCGGCATTGATCTTACTGTATTTTCCATTAATACTTACATATGTATCACGATAGATCGATAACAGTTTGACATCTTTGGTTGAATTGTTGATGCTGACAACTATGATAGAATCAGAACGGTTTCCGCGATCTGACATACTTCCAGTCTGAGAATCAATTCCGAAAAAAGCATAGTTGGTATAGTCAGTCATATTGCTGTCTTTGTTTACAGTGACAAGCTGGCTTTGGTCAAGACTTTTTGTTGATATTTTCCCAAGTTTTTTGTGAACTGTGGAAAGCGTAAGTCCGACTAATAAAGCAATCACAAGAATGAGAATGATCAAGATCCGAAGTGGAGATCTTCTTCTTCGTTTTCGCTTCGTGTGTTTGGCATGTTTTGTATGCTGTGCTGTCATAATGTATCCCTCCAGATTTCCTTAAATAGTTAAGTTTGTACAGAAAAAAGGATGAAAAACTCCATCCTTTTCTTGCTGTTTAATATGCATTTTTATTGACAAATCCCTTAAAGAATGTAAGAAATAATATCTTGATATCAAGTCCCAAAGACCAATTCTCAATATAATACAGGTCATGCTCGATTCTGCTTCGGATGGAAGTATCACCACGGAATCCATTGACCTGAGCCCATCCAGTAATACCTGGACGAACTTGATGCTTGATCATATAACGAGGAATCTCTTCTTTAAATTTCTCGACAAACAAAGGTCGTTCTGGACGTGGCCCGATCAGACTCATATCGCCTTTTAATACATTCCAGAATTGAGGAAGTTCATCAAGGCTTGTCTTACGGATCACACGTCCAACAGGTGTAACACGGACATCGTTCTTGGTTGTCCATTCTTTGGCCTCTTTCTTAGGGTCCTGTACACCCATGGAACGGAATTTGTACATCTTAAAAGGTTTATTCCCAAGACCGATACGTTCTTGGGCAAAAATGATCGGTCCAGGAGAACTCTTCTTTACAAGAATCGCAACGATAAGCATGATCGGTGAGAATAAGATCAACGCAATGATAGAACCGATAATATCGATCAGACGTTTGATCAGTTTATTCATCGTATTTGTTAATGGTACGTTACGGATATTGATAACTGGGAGTCCGTCCAGATCTTCAGTGTATGGGTTTGTGGAAATAAAGTTATAGTAATCTGGAACAAACTTTGTATGCACACCAGACTTCTCACAGATCGCAACGATCTGTTCCAGTTTATGGTATTCATTCAGATTCAGAGTGATCGCAACTTCATCAAGAGATGTCTTCTCAAGATAGGCGGCAAGATCTGAAAGTGTACCGATCTTCTTGATTCCACGATATTCAAAATTATCACTGACAAGATCATCAAAAATCCCATGAACCTTTAAGCCCCATTGAGGATTTGATTTGATGCGGTCGATATATGCAGCTGCTGAAGTACTGAAACCGATAAATACCGTATGTTTGATATTGCGTCCTTTCTTACGATTCGTTTTCAAAATCCTGCGTATGATATATCTGGATAAAAGACCAAAAATAAAGTTAAATAAATAAAATAACAGATATAAAGAACGAGGAAAGTTCTGAATCTGCCATACAGTGATCACAAATGCAGAAAGTCCAAGTCCGATCATATTCGCTTTGACCAGATTCACAAGTTCCTTGGAACCACGCTGGTAACGCTTTGGTGTATAAAGACCAAAGAACGAATACAATAACAATAACAGGATCAAAGAGCTAATCAGCGGTTTCTGATATTGATAAAACTCTGGATAATAGCGGTTGAGATCGAAAATCTCCTGATTCAGCCAGAATCCAAAGATCGTGCATTTAAATCTTATATACCATGCTGCAAATCCTGCAAAATAAATGCAGACAGCATCCATCACGACATGCAGTCTGTTTAAGTAAGTTTGGTTTTGTTTGATCATATGATAAATACTCCTTTTTCACTTCCTTCTATTATAAGGGATAAAAAGAGATCATACAATGACAAATGACTTAACTTTTTCTTATTTTTGTATTTTGTACTTATTGACACTCTCATCATTTTCACGAAAAATGAGAAAAAAGAGGAAATCATTTTTTAGTAACATATTAATCACAGTTTTTACACATTTATAAGATATATTTATCTCATAAAAGATAAAGGTCGAAACAAAAGATCAGGATCGAAAGGAGAATTAATCATGAGTGAATATAATACAAATCAGGATGGACAGTGGAAGACTTCCGAGCAGTGGAGAGCGGAGGAAGCGAACGACCATTCCAATCCTAAGAAAAACAAAAATGGCGGCAGAGGAAAATATGTTGCAAAATTAGCAGCATCTGCAGTAGCTTTTGGATTGATCGCAGGGCTTGTGATGCAGGGAGTCACATATGGATTTAGCAGAGCAGGCATTGGAAATGGTGCAACACAGCTTGCAACAACGAAGACAACAAGCAGCAGTTCAAGTACCAGCAGTAATGACCTCTCAGGCGTATCAAAAAATGTTATGCCATCGATCGTATCGATCACAGGAAAGTTCGAAACAACAAGCCAGAGTTGGTTTGGACAGACACAAAGCAGTGAATCCGAAGGTGTTGGTTCAGGTATCATCATTGGCAAGAAAGATGGTAAGATTTTGATCGTTACAAATAACCATGTGGTGGAAGGAAATGATACGCTGACTGTTTCCTTTATAGATGAGGAAAGCGTGGAGGCCAATGTCAAAGAGTGCAAGTGCAACCATTCGTGGTACTGACAGCGATGCGGACTTAGCGGTTGTAGAAGTAGATACAAAGAACATGAAATCTTCTACCTTAAAGAAGATCGCAGTGATCACATTAGGAGATTCCTCAAAATTACAGACAGGAGAAAGAGCGATCGCAATTGGTAATGCATTAGGATATGGACAGTCTGTCACAGGTGGTTATATCAGTGCATTAAATCGTCAGGTACAGTTGACAGACAAGACAATGACACTGATCCAGACAGATGCAGCGATCAACCCTGGAAATAGTGGTGGTGCTTTATTAAATAGCAAAGGTGAATTAATTGGTATTAATACAGTTAAATATTCTTCAGAAGATGTAGAAGGAATGGGATATGCGATTCCGATCAATACAGCAAAACCGATCATCAATAAACTGATCAAGAATGAGGCAACAAGTGAGAGTGAACAGGCATATTTAGGTGTATCAGGTCAGACGATCGACAGTTCTATGGCAAGCCAGTTTGATATGCCATCTGGTGTTTATGTACAGCAGGTGATCAAGAGTTCCCCAGCCCAGAAAGCAGGCATCAGTGCAGGAGATGTGATAGTATCCTTTAATGGAAGCAACGTTTCTACAATGGATGGATTAAAAGAAAAGATTTCAAACCTGAAAGCAGGCAAGAAAGTTAAAGTTGTTGTAAAACGTCAGAATCAGATGGGTACTTATGAGAAGAAGACACTGACAGTTACTCTTGGAAAGAAATCAGATGCACCAAGCACAAGCAGTAACAGCAGCAATAGCAATAGTAATAACAGCAATAGTTACAACAATAATTATAATAATGAAAGTTCTAACAGCCAGTATTATAGTTTTGGACAGTAAAACCGGTTGAAAAAAGAACCAAAGAAAGATACAATAAAATGGAACCCTGTGAGTAGGCAGGGTTCCATTTTTTAGTCAGGAGAATATGCCTATGGTTATGATCGAAATTGAAAATATTAAGAAGTTTATGGCAGGTTTTTTAGGAGGAAATCTTTTTGATGATTTCTTGATGAGCGAAGGAAAACTGTCCATGAACATTTCGTATGAATTTGATGGAAAGATCTTAAAAGAATTTTATGATACAGAAGAATGGAAAGAGATGAAACAATATCCATATGTAACGTGGGAAGAAGAGAAAGAAAAAATATTTTCTCTCGTAAAAGGGAAGAAGACACCGCTGTCTTTTCAATTTGTGATGATGTTAAAACCAGATCTTTCTCCAGAGTTTCTTGCCAAATATAATCTTGCAGTCCGAGAAGATGAAATAGCAGGATTATTTATCAACATTTTATACGACCGACAGGGATTAAAGTGTACATCAGGAGTGTCCAGAAAGACATTTGTACTGGATAAGACTTTGGAAGAAGCGTGGGATCAGGAAGTGAAAGAAAGATTTTTAACAAAGTACCTGTAAAATTTTTCACAAACTTCGGGAACTTAAAAGAAACTTTGTTTGCATGTTTCTTTTTGCGTAGATATATGTTAGAATAAGTAGTAATGAATACCAGATAAGAAAGTTGTAAAAAGGAGATACGAATATGAGTTTTCATATTGTTTGTGACAGCTGTACGGATTTGACAGAAGAAGATTTAAAAAAAGGATGTTATACTTTAGTACCCCTGACATTATTAGTGGATGGAGAAGAAATCATAGATGATGAAACATTTGATCAGGCAGATTTCTTAGCAAAGGTTGCAGCAAGTAAAGAGTCTGTGAAGTCAGCATGCCCTGCACCAGAGAGTTATATGGAAGCATATTCCAAGGCAGATGATATATATGTGGTAACATTATCTGCAGAATTAAGTGGATCATACAACAGTGCAGTTTTAGGAAAGAATCTATATGAAGAAGAGAACGGAACAAAGAATATTCATGTAGTGAATTCCAGAGGAGCCGCTACGACTCAGGTTCTGATCGCACGTAAGCTCAACGAATATGCAAGTCAGGGAATGCCATTTGAAGAAGTGGTTGATAAGATTGAAGAGTATACAACAAGTCTTAGAACATATTTTGTTTTGGAGACACTAGAAGTACTAAGAAAGAACGGAAGATTATCAAGACTATCTGCAACGATTGCCGGTGCATTAAATATCAAACCAGTTATGATCGGTACAAGAGACGGCGTGATCCAGAAAGCAGCCCAGGCAAGAGGAATGAAGAAAGCACTCGCGAAGATGGTAGAACACATGGGAAGCGAAGGAAGAGATCTCACAAGAAGACAATTCGTCATTTCACACTGCAATTGCTACGAGAGAGCTGTTTACGTGAAAGAATTGATCAAGAAGCACTTACACGCAGAAGACGTTGATATTGTAGATACTAAAGGAGTCAGCAGTTTGTATGCATGCGATGGAGGAATCATTGTATCATATTAGATTCTGGTTTTGTGAATAGGCGTGCATATATGTAATAGCGTCTAACATACATTCATCAGCTGGATTTTCTTAATTTTATGATTGAAAGTCTTCAGGTATTTAGAGAAAAAATAAAAGATAGCATGTGAGCAACGATCGAATTCCGTCAATGGAATTCGTGTTGCTCATATGCTATCTTTTATTTTTTCTCTAAATACTCGATGACCTTCAACTCATACAACTTAAAATTGTTACAAAATTAACGTGATTATACACAAAAATGAACCTGATTGTTACGAAATTAACGTACAAATTGCACAAAAAACGCTTGAATTTGTCGAAGAATGTGCGTATAATGAGAGTCAATATACTGATATAGAGGAATTAAGGAGGATGAGTCATGAGTCGTTTGGAATTAAGGTCTCCGAACCAGGCACAGCTGGTTGTGGAAGGTCTTTATAAGGATTTGGAACGAAGAATCGAGTCAAGCCCGCCAGGGTTATGTCCGGTTGATATGTCCAGAGCATTTTTGGAGATCTGTCATGCACAGAGCTGTGGAAAGTGTGTTCCATGTCGTGTAGGACTTGGACAGTTAAAGAATCTGATCACTGATGTTTTAGATGGCAAAGCAACGATTCGAACTTTAACAGAGATACAGGAAACAGCAAAATCCATTATGGAATCTGCAGATTGTGCGATTGGCTATGAGGCAGCCAATATGGTATACAAAGGAGCCATTGGATTTAAAGATGATTATGTAGAACATATCATGTATCATCGATGCTTAAGTACGTTAAAGCAGCCAGTGCCATGTGTATCCAGATGTCCTGCGAGAGTGGATATTCCGGGATATATTGCGTTGGTACGTGAAGGAAGATATGAAGATGCGATTCGTCTGATCAGAAAAGATAATCCATTTCCAACAACATGTGGATTTATCTGCGAGCATCCATGTGAAGCATTATGCCGTAGAAATATGATCGATGATGCGGTGAATATCCGTGGATTAAAACGTATGGCAGCAGATGCAGCAGGATACGTTGCACCGCCAGAATGTGCAGAATCTACAGGGAAGAATATTGCCGTTGTAGGTGGTGGACCAGGTGGATTAAGTGCAGCATATTTTTTACAGTTGATGGGGCATCAGGTAACCGTATATGAGATGCTTCCAAAACTTGGAGGAATGTTACGTTATGGAATTCCAAACTACAGATTGCCAAAAGAACGCTTAGATGATGATATTCAGGCAATCTTAGACACAGGAGTCAAAGTAGATTGTGGAAAAGCTATCGGCAAAGATTATTCCATTGTGGATTTAAAAGAAAAATACGATGCTGTACTGATCACGATCGGTGCAAGCACAGATAAGAAGTTAGGATTAGAAGGCGAAGATGCCAAAGGCGTTATTTCAGCGGTACAGTTCTTAAGAAATGTCGGATACGGAACACAGGAAAGCCTGGAAGGAAAAGAAGTTGCCGTGATCGGTGGTGGAAATGTTTCCATGGATGCAGTTCGTACATCTGTAAGATTAGGTGCGAAGAAAGTCAGCATCGTATATCGAAGAAGAGTTGCCGATATGACAGCACTTCCAGATGAGATTTCAGGAGCAGAAGCAGAAGGTGTTGAGATCAAGACATTGATGGCACCTTCAAGAATCGAGAAAGACGAAGAAGGCAATGTCAAAGGTATATGGGTAACACCACAGATGATCAGTAATATCAAAGGTGGAAGAGCATCTGTAAAGCCAACAGGGGAAGATGACGTATTTATCCCATGTCAGACACTGATCGTAGCGATCGGTCAGGATATCGAATATCAGCACTTCGAAGAAGCAGGAGTTCCCGTACAGAGAGGAAAGATCAACGTAGAGAAATTTGGTGGATTCGAAGAGATGCCAGGAGTATTTGCAGGTGGAGACTGTGCGACAGGTCCATCCACAGTTATTTCAGCAATCGCAGCAGGTAAAGTTATCGCAGCCAATATCGATGAATATCTGGGATATCATCATGAAATCACAGCAGATGTTGAAATTCCTGAACCTAAGTTAGAAGATAAACCAGCATGTGGAAGAGTTAATCTTACAGAGAGAGAAGCTGGAGAGAGAGTTAAAGACTTTGAAGGAGTCGAAAACTGTATGACAGAGAAAGAAGCATGCCAGGAGGCAGGAAGATGTCTTCGCTGTGACCACTTCGGTTATGGTATTTTCAAAGGAGGTAGGGATACAAAATGGTAAATATTACAATAGATAACCACACGATCGCTGTACCTTCTGGAACAACGATCATGGAAGCAGCAGCCTCCATTCATATACCGATTCCAAAGCTTTGTTATTTAAAAGATATCAATGAAATTGGAGCGTGCAGAGTCTGCGTTGTAGAAATTGAAGGACAGGATCATCTGGTAACATCCTGTAATAACGTGGTAGAAGAAGGAATGACGATCTATACCAACAGTCCGAAAGTACGCAGAAACCGAAAACATACGGTAGAGATGATCCTTTCCCAGCACGATGCACAATGTGCAACTTGTGTAAGAAGCGGAAATTGTACACTTCAGACGGTTGCTAATGATCTGAATATTGTAGACAGCCCTTATAAGAAGGAAGTCTGTATCGAAGAATGGGATACAAGATATCCATTGGTACGTGATGCAAGCAAATGTGTCAAATGTATGCGTTGTATACAAGTATGCGACAAGATTCAGGGAATGCATATCTGGGATGTATCTGGAACTGGAGCAAGAACAACAGTTGGAGTTTCAGAAAACAGAGATATCAAAACAGCAGATTGTGCATTATGTGGACAGTGTATCACACATTGTCCAACAGGAGCATTACGTGAACGAGATGATACAGACAAATTATATCGTGCATTAGAAGATAAAGATACGATCGTGGTAGCACAGATCGCACCAGCAGTTCGTGCTGCATGGGGAGAAAGTCTTGGATTATCAAGAGAAGAAGCAACGGTAGAGAAGATCGTAGATGCACTTCGAAGGATCGGTGTAGATTATGTATTTGATACAACATTTTCAGCAGATCTTACGATCATGGAAGAAGGAACGGAATTTGTCGAGAGATTTACAAATGGAGATCTTGATATGTATCCAATGTTTACATCCTGTTGTCCAGGATGGGTACGTTTCATCAAATCTCAGTATCCACAGATGGTAAACAGATTATCTTCTGCCAAATCTCCACAGGAGATGTTTGGGGCAGTGATGAAGACTGCATTTGCAAAGAAGATGAACATCGACCCAGACCGTATTTTTGCATTATCCATTATGCCATGTGTTGCGAAGAAGGATGAAAGAGAGAAACCATTATTCCATGGTGAGTTTGCAGGACATGGAGTTGACTGTGTGTTAACAACAAGAGAATTGGACCGTCTGATCCGTGCTGACCATATTGATCCAAAGACATTAAAAGATGCAGCCTTTGATACTCCATTTACTGAGGGAACCGGAGCAGGAGTGATCTTTGGAGCAACTGGCGGAGTTATGGAAGCGGCACTGCGTTCTGCGTATTACCTGATCACAGGAAAGAATCCAGAAGTAGATGCATTTAAACAGATCCGTGGAGTGAACAAAAACGGATGGACAGAAGCTCAATTTGAGATTGCTGGCAATACGATAGATATCGCAGTTGTGAGTGGACTTCAGAATACAAGGAATCTGATGGAAGCAATCCAGAAGAGAGAAGTACACTATCATTTTGTAGAAGTCATGGCCTGTCCAGGCGGATGTGTAGGTGGAGGCGGACAGCCGATCCATGAAGGAAAAGAACTGGCATCTGACCGTGGATCCAACCTGTACTTCCTGGATAAGACAGCCCATTTGAGATTTTCACACGAGAATCCAGATATCAAACATCTGTATGATGAATACTTTGGATCACCGGGAAGTCATAAAGCACATCAGTTACTGCATGTGTAAAAATAGCTGTTAATACCTTTTAATAAAGAAAATCCAGACATTTAGAAGATACAAATTCTAAATGTCTGGATTTTCTCTCTTTTTAACATAATTACCATCTTGGATTGTCAAGTACAGTTACTTCGCCATTGATCTCACAAACAATATGGCGGTATCCTTTGGTTTCGATCGTTCCATAATCATGTCCTGCATCTGCATCAAATACATAAAAAGCAGTCAGGACTTCATCTCCAGTATTAATGGTGCGGTGAGCATATCCACGGGGAACATACAATGCTTTCCCTTTTTCCATCCGTTCAACCCGCCAATCACCGTCAAGGTTTTCAAGCATCATATACCCTTCGCCTTTTAATGTATAATAAACTTCGGCAGTGTCTACGATCTGATGAAAATGTCCTTTCGTCATATAATATTCATTTCCAATCTTCCCAGGATGGATCATCGTTGTGCCGAATGCAAGATCACCGGCACGCTCTGGGCATCCAAGTTCATAAAACTCATAGATCAAAGGGTCTTCGTGTTTAAGAATTTCTTCAACAGCTTCTTGATCCTGATACATATTTTTCATCTGGGAAAGATAACGCTTTGTAGTATCTGCGTGCTTGGAAAGTCCGTTATTTAGATCAAAATCTAAAGTAAAAGCCTGATCCCAGTTAAACTGATTCATAAAATACCTCCTAAAAAATTGCCCTAGATCTCAAGTGTGGAAACGCCTTGTTCTTTCATCATAGCTTCGAATTCCTTGATGATCGAGATACCAGCACTTGTTCCGATACGTTGGGCACCGCACTCTATCATTTTCATAAATGTCTTGGCATCACGGATTCCACCAGCAGCTTTTACTTTTACCGCATCGCCAACATGCTCTTTCATTAATTTCACATCATCAAAAGTAGCACCGCCAGTACCGAAACCAGTGGATGTTTTGATAAAATCAGGTTTCACCTCTTTGGCGATTTCACAAAGCTTGATCTTCTCCTCATCATTAAGATAACAGTTTTCAAAAATGACTTTACAAGTAACATCTTTTTCATGGCAGGCAGCAACGATCTGTGACATCTCATCCTTGATATAATCCCAGTTAGAAGCCTTGACCTCTGTCTGATTTACAACATAATCAATCTCATTTGCACCATTTGTAATAGCATCTTTTGTATCAAAGACTTTAGAAGCGATCGTTGTCTGACCTAATGGGAAAGAGATAGCAGCTCCTGTATGAATATCCGTTCCTTCCAGTAACTTTGCACATAATCCAGACTGCACCTGATTGATCGCTACCATGGCAAAATGATAATCTTTTGCCTCATTACATAAGACTTCCATGTCTTTAGGAGAAGCATCCGTATGTAAATTTGTGTGATCGATCATTCTTGCAAGATCATCTAATGTATATGATTTCATAAAAAACCTCCTGTTTTTGCTGATATGTTTGTTTCATGTTAATTAAAATATAACATTATGTAATCATTATGTCAATACCAAAATAAGAAAAATAAATTGACATAAAATAAAAAATCCGATAAAGTGAAAGAAAAAAGAAAGAGAGTATAAAATGGGAGCATTTTATTTAGATATAAAAAAAGATTTATTAGATAAGATCTTAAGTGGAGTTTACCAGCAAGGAAGTATCATACCAAATGAATACGAATTAGCTGAGATCTACAACGTCAGCCGGCCGACGATCCGTAAGGCGGTACAGATTTTAGTGGATGAGGGATATTTAGAAAAACGTAAAAAACGAGGGACGATCGTATGTGATCCAACGATCCGGCAGGAATTTGCACAGGTGATTCAGACATTTAATAAAGAAGTAAAAGAAAAAGGACTGACTCCATCGACAAAAGTTCTGACATTCAAACAAGAAAAGGCAGAAGAAGAAGTCCGCCAGAAATTGAATCTCAAAGAAACAGAAAAAGTTTATAAACTGGTCAGATTGAGATACGTTGATGATCAGCCCAATGTTCTGGTTACAACGTATGTGCCATGCAGACTGTTTGAACATTTGTCAGAAGTTGATTTTGAAAAGGAGAGCTTATATCAGACATTTCATAAGGAAGGAAGAGATATCACATCCATACAGAGAAAGTTGGATGTGATCCTTGCAGATGAAACATGTGCGGATCTGTTAGATGTCAAAAATGGAGATCCTTTATTTTATTTTCATTCCACAGGATATGATGAAAGTCATACAGCGATTGAATATTCGATTGCGAAATATCGGGGAGATCGGAATAGCTTTGTTTTTCAACTTTCAAATAACGTGTATTATTCTTAATACATTTATTTACAAATATCAGTTTTTTCTGTATAATAAAGCACAATAAGCTGAAAACAGTGAATAAAACAATAAACAGCAACGCAGGAGGAATGACCATGAGCAAAATTCAGATGACCACTCCATTAGTAGAGATGGACGGAGATGAAATGACAAGAATTCTTTGGAAGATGATCAAAGATGAATTGTTATTACCATTTATTGATTTAAAAACAGAATATTATGACCTTGGGTTAGAACACAGAAACGAGACAAACGATCAGGTTACATTTGATTCCGCAGAAGCAACAAAGAAATATGGAGTTGCAGTCAAATGTGCAACGATCACTCCAAATGCAGCGCGTATGGATGAATATGATTTAAAAGAGATGTGGAAGAGTCCAAATGGAACAATCCGTGCGATCTTAGACGGAACAGTATTCCGTGCACCGATCACAGTCAAAGGAATCGAACCAACCGTCAGCAAATGGAAGAAACCAATCACGATCGCAAGACATGCCTATGGTGATGTATACAAAGGTGTGGAGATCAAAGTTCCAGGAGCAGGAAAAGCAGAATTAGTATTCACAGGAGAAGATGGAACAGAGATCAGAGAAACAATTCATGATTTTGACGGACCAGGAGTGATCCAGGGAATGCATAACATTGATGCATCTATTGCAAGTTTTGCAAGAAGCTGCTTTACATATGCATTAGACACAAAACAGGATCTGTGGTTTGCAACAAAAGATACGATCTCTAAGAAATACGATCACACATTCAAAGATATCTTCCAGGAAATCTTTGATGCAGAATACAAAGAGAAATTTGATGCAGCAGGAATTGAATATTTCTACACATTGATCGACGACGCAGTAGCCCGCGTTATGAAATCAGAAGGTGGATTTATCTGGGCATGTAAGAACTATGACGGAGATGTTATGAGTGATATGATCTCATCTGCATTTGGATCATTAGCAATGATGACATCTGTATTAGTATCACCACACGGATACTATGAATACGAAGCAGCTCATGGAACAGTACAGCGTCATTATTATAAACATCTGAAAGGTGAAGAGACATCTACAAACTCTGTCGCAACAATCTTCGCATGGACAGGAGCGTTAAGAAAACGTGGAGAATTAGATGGCAATGAAGAATTAATGGCATTTGCTGATAAACTTGAAAAAGCTACATTAGACACGATCGAGAGTGGTACAATGACAAAAGACTTGGCACTTATTACAACTCTTGAGAATGTGAATGCTGTGAATAGTGAAGAGTTTATTAAGGCAATTGCGGAACGCTTGAAATAGTGTTTAGTTTATGAGACAAAAATAAGGGACTGTAAAAAAGTCCCTTATTTTTGTCTCATAAAACTGAAGTCTATTCAAATCAGTATATAGAGGGTGTGTTACATTTCAAGGTATTTTTGAATTATATCCGTTTCAGATAAATCGATGTGTTTTAGAACAAAATCATAAAGAGGTTTTGCAAAGTCAGCATCTAAATCTAATTCTTCTACAATCTGATTAAAAGATTTTTGTTTCTTGACTTTTTTTAGAA
>ENA-OPSU01000556-OPSU01000556.1-human-gut-metagenome-genome-assembly--contig:-NODE-556-length-19678-cov-5.331142_pt1 | contig 19678 bp, 15 predicted proteins | sample MGYA00241811_ERZ501913 | MGnify/ENA primary metagenome ERZ501913 (study PRJEB25962, sample SAMEA2042113) | human gut metagenome | biome: human gut; feature: human-associated habitat; material: faeces...
TCACCTCTCAGATATCTGGACAGAAGCATGGCCTGAACAAATGGAATCATTCCCCATTCCACCTTCTCATTCAGATATGGATGGGTGATCATCTCCTTTTTCTTGTTCTGCCATTCTGACAACAAAAGCTTCCGCGCCTCGTCTCTCATGATAACAGCGCCGTCTTCTTTCCGGGAAAAATCCTTTTTGTTTACCATCTTCCGGTTAATCAGGGTCAGCACAAAACGGTCTGCAAGAACCGGTCTCAGCTCCTCCATTAAGTCCAGAGCCAGGGAAAGGCGGCCTGGCCGGTCCGTATGCATAAATCCCACATAAGGATCCAGGCCAACTGTTTCCAGTGCTGACGCAACGGTATTGGCCAGCAGCGTGTACACAAATGACAGCATGGCATTCACATTATCCAAAGGCGGCCGCCTGTTCCGTCCCTTGAAATAGAAATCCTTTTTCTGCTGTAATATGAGCTGGTCGAAAACTCCAAAATAAATGCCTGCATCCTCACCTTCATACCCCCGCAGCTGGGCCATGTCCCGGCTTTCCTCTATGCGCCTAAGGGATTGTTTCAGAAATCCGGCCGCTTCCTTCACCTTCTCTGTGTCAATCTGAAGTCCATGGTCTCTCACCGCTCTCTCCAGAACCCATCTGGCATTGTATACTTTTCCAAGGATACAGTTTCTGGCTATGGTCAGACTTGCGTCCTGATTCATGGATACCTGGTACTGTTTCCTGCGCAGTAGAACATTTCCCCGCACACGTCCGGTCACACGTGCCAAAAATCTTCCCTGGGGCGAAAGGACGCAAAGTGATATGTCCCGCTCCGCGCATCCGCCCATGAGGGCAGGGCTCATTCCCCTGTACCCAAAAGAAACAATTGCCTCCAGATTATGGAGAGGTATCCGCCCCAGTTCCGTATCGTTGTCATAGATTACCACATTTTCTCCGTCCAGCGACAGATAACTGTCAGGAGATGTAACATACAGGGTATTTAATAACTTCCTCATACATCCTCCTCAATCTTCCCACGGATATAATCTCTGACAGATGATGCTTTTCCCAGTTTCGGCAGGCATATATCTTTCATGGAGCAGGCATTACAGCTCTTTGACCATCTGACCCTTGGTGTGTATCCCTTGTCATAAAGTTCATGCATCTCCTGAAATATATCTCTCACCCGTTTTCGCAGTTCATCTGTGATCTCCACCATATTCCTGCGGTGAATCTCTCCGTAATACAACGCCCCTGCCTCAATCCTGGCCGACAACATTTCCTCCAGACACATGGCCTGGGCCGTCAGCTGCAGTATATCTGCTTCCGACTCCTTTGGGCTCCCCTTTTTATACTCCACCGGAAATACCCGGAACAGACCCCTGTGACCATGTAGTCCGATTCCATCCTCCGCCCTGTGGAACTCTACAATATCGCATTCCCCGCTGACACCCATACTCCTGGAATATACGGGCAATGCCCTGCTTATCATGACATCGCCCCGCTTTTCTGCCAAATATGGGTCATGGGCTTTTTTGTGGAGCAGTTCTCCTACTATGGTATGCTCGTTCTCCTTCCACTGCTGTTCAATATGTATAAGGGCCCACTGGCGCCTGCAAAAGATAAAATGCTGGATACCGGACAGCATGAGGAAGTCATCCTCCCTGTATTCCATTATATCTTCTCCGATACTTCAACTGTCTCCGGAATCTGATCCCTATGGACGGCAACCGTGTAATCCCCGTATTTTCTGGGATACTCCACATCCTCATTCCTTTTTACTTCCACGGCATCAAAGAGTTTGTACGCAGGACAATCTCCCAGTTCCTTACTGTGTTTAAACACAATGAACCGGCGTACCGCCATTTTTCCCCTGGCTGCGGAATGGTCAATTTCAAACATATTGATGATGGCATCCCACAAAAGTTCCAAATCCTCTTCTGAAAAGCCCGTGGATTTTCTGGCCAGATTAGCTGATATGTACCCCTCTGCGCGGTACAGGGCGTAGGGAACGATATTTTTTCTTCCCATTTCCGTACTCTTGTTTTCCGCGTCCTTTTCTGTGGTAATGGCCACACGGGTAATGGTCACTTCCTGGCTTACAATGGGATCAATACTCCTGGCAAAGCCTAACTGAACAGGTCCCCGCACCTGGCCGCAGTTTAAAGCAGCCTTTACAAAGGTTGTCATGACCGCGCCAAAGGTCCGGATATCAAAAAAGTTACGGCACATAAAATCACGGATTTTCTGGTCTACCTGAGGATCTTTCTTTTTTAGTTCCTTGATTCCTTTTTCATCTGTCTTAAGTTCAATGTACGCAGTATTGTCGCTTCTGTTTAAGGGTACATCCTCCCGTATATATATTTTATACCCGGGTTCGTCTTCCTTCAGGGTTTCCACATAATTGCGTATCTTACGTTTTAAGCACACATCCGTCACAATGCCGTATCCGCTCTCCGGGTCAATCCTCGGCAGATTGCCTGCATCCGGATCGCCGTTTGGATTCCCGTTCTCCACGTCAAATAATACCACGAATTCATACCTGTTCTTAATCACCTCTGCCATTTTAAGCCTCCTCCTTTATCTTCTTCTCATATCTCTTTTGAGTCTGATGATAGTACCCCAATATGAACATTCCCTGTTCCTCCAGGGTAAGCCTTCTTGGGCAGGCGGCCCTCTGTCCCTCTGCCACCGTCAGCCTTCCCTGTAAATCACACAGCATTTTTTCGTAATATGTCTCTTTTGCCCCATTGTTCATCTTCTTTATGTGGCTGTTTTTCAGCTTAAATAAAATGGGGAAAATTGCCGCCGGTGTGGCGCATGCGGAATTAAAATATTTATCCTTTATGGTGGCGTTGATCCCCGGATTGGCTTCCTCCTGGATTGCCTCCAGAACCGCAAATTCCCTTCCCAGGATGTACGCGGTATTATTGCTGTCTTCATTAAGCGCCATGGTTATTTCCTCCCTTATATTTCCATTTTTTAGCAGATATGCCTTGATGATGGCAGCCCTTCCCCTGGTTATCTTATAAATACGGCTGTCCCCGTCGTCCTGCTCCGCCCGTATCCTGCCAAGCACGGCCTGATACAGGGACGCCGGATACCGGCTGCCGGATATAATTGACCTGTACACTGCCCCGGACATACTGGGAACCGGCTTTTTATCCCTGGATTTTTTATTGACCGTCTCCTGGAGCATACGCCATATTCCCAGATACTCCACAGCATCGGCTGCCGGACGGACTATTTCCATTCTGTCATAATGTTCTTTTATATGCTTTAATATGTTTCCAAAGCTGTCCTGATAGAAGAAACGCACGGCCAGCCTGGCTGCGTTGGGTGCCAGCCCTAATATATAAAACCGCTTTTCGATATCCAGACTGTCCTTAACATCCTGGACCGCAACTGCTTTTCCCTCCGCCAGGTTCTTGAATACCCCATCCACTATTTCCTGGTTCTCCATGGTCGGCTCCGACACACAGGCAAATATATTCTGGTACCGTTCGTCCCCTTCCTCGGACCAGTAAACCACGGCCGTGTCGCCGATGGTTGTCCCATGGGACCGGTCCGAAAGGAGGTAATTGAGCGCCGTGGTATAGGCATAGGCCGCGTATGTACCCACCGGCGCGTTAAAGCTCTGTTCCTTGCCGTATGATTCAAAGGCAGGTTCATTAAAGGAGACTAGCGCAGCTCCGCAGGGCTGGGCTCCCCTGACGCCTTTGATGGTGCCGTGAATCCTAGCGATTTCCTCCCTGCGCCCTGTCACCAGGCAGACGCCCTCAGGTCCGGTACCTGACTGATGGCTGTATTCTTCCCAGCACTGCCTTATATCCGGGTCCTCATGGACATATTCCCCGTCTATCATGAACACCAGATTAGAACCGGATATGATCTCCTCCAGTTCCGGCACCAGGTATGGGTTTTCTGCTGCCCGGTCCGGCGCCCAGCAGTCAAAAAAGCGGCACACCGCCCTGGCTGCGGGACTGCTGATATTCCCCAGAATGTCCTTATGCTTCTTTTTGGCATACTCAAAACATTCCCTGGATCTCTCCGGTTTTCCCTTATTATCAATTCCCAGCATATAACCGGAATGGTCGCACAGGAAATTGGCAGATACACCGGAACAACGGGAAACCATTTGGGGTACCGTAAGGTCCTGGGGTACCCAGACTGTCTTTTTGCCTTTCTGCTGCTCTTTCTTAAGGGGGATGACACCCATAAGCTCCCCCTGCTCTGAAATATCCAGCCCGTACGCTACCCTGGCCCTGCACCAGCCCGGACTGGTTATCTTTTCCTTCCGCTCAAGGGCTTCATAATATTCAACAAGCGCCTGGAGAATCATCGCACCACCTCACAATTCCTTACATCCAGAACACCATCCTTCATGACAGCCCTGAAAAACATGGGTTTAATGTGCTCAGTATCTGAGTAATCCAGATCATACAGCATATATCCCAAATCTCTCTCCGTGCCGTCATATGCAGTGTCTACTTCCTCCTCTTCATAGAGGGCAAACCGGGCAGGGAATTCCCGGCATCCAAAATACGGCTGATGATAACACTCCCCCCTGCGCAGGCGGCGCATGATAATGTCCTTAAACTTACCCTCGTTATCCCCCGGGACTGCCTTGGGGGTCATCTCAAAATGGGCCTCAACCACATATTCCACATCCCGCAGAAGAATGGACGCCCTCTGTACGATTTCCTCTTTGCTGCTTATATACAGCGGTTTTCCTCCCCCGTTTATGGCGGACAATACATTTCCTGCCAATACCTTGCTCTTTACCTCATTTCTTCGGATGCTGGTAAACTGGATGGGTTTTCTCACATAGATTTTGTCAATCACCCACCGCATCCCCGGATGCCAGTAGATCGCCTCCAGCATTCCCCTTGCGGCGGAAGGCGTCATCACATCATAGCTGCACCGTTCCACCTTCATCTCAGGGCGGCTGAAGAGGGCATAATCTCCCCACAGCCGGACCCGTACTCCTCGGCTCATCGCTTCGCTCCTTTCCGGCATACGCCATTTTCATAAAAGGGACTTAAAACATAAGGGCATCCCCGCGGCTTACGTCAATCACCAGCCCCCTCTCCCTTGTATACTGCTCCTTATTCCTCAGAACATAAAATTCCCGGTCTATCTGTTCCAGGCGGCCTGCGCCGCTCAGGGCTTCAAAATCATGTTCATAAACATTTACACAGTACTGTCCGGCCTGCCTGATAAGCTCCCTGCTATGCCCGCCCTGCCGGATTTGCATGGCAATCTGCGCTGCCTCCGGCTCTGTATCAATTAAAATGGTCCTGGTATTGCTCTCAATCAGGCGGAACCCGGAAGCCGCTGATGCAAATGGAAACATAAATGAACGGCTTCCCTGCTCGAACTGCTCCACCACATCCTTTGCGTCCAATCCCTCCCCTTTATACCGGTACAGCCTGGTGAAATATTCTCCTATGGCCTCCGGCGACGATATATCTTCATACTTCTGCGCAATCTGTCCGGCTACTGAAATGGGCAGTTTCAATTCCCGCGGTATATGGATATCCTCCTCTTCCTCCAACGTAAATACCTGGGTCATACATTCTTCCGGTTCCCTCTTGCCCTCCCGGTTGCACCTTCCGGCAGCCTGGATCACACTGTCAATTCCGGCCAGTTCCCTGTATACAGCCGGAAAATCAAAATCCACGCCTGCTTCCACCAGACTGGTGGATATAAGCCGGCATGGTTCTCCCGACGACAGCCGGCTGCGAATCTCCTTCAAAATCTCCTTCCTGTGTTTTGGATACATCAAGGTAGATAAATGGTACGTCCCCCGGCCGCCAATGGAATCGCAGACGCGCTGCACCCGTTTTCTGCTGTTCAAGATACAGAGGACCTGCTGCCGGCCTTCCAGCTCCTTCACCAGATGTTCCTGGGATATCCGCCCTGCCAGCTGTATCTTTGTCCTTTTGAAAAAATCATACTGTCCTTTTACATCCGGACATAGTTCCTCTGCCTTCAGTTCCTGCATCTTTGCAGGAAAGAAGGGCTGCAGGGACGGCTGGGTAGCTGTACAGATAACTGCTGTGCAGTGATAATTGCATATAAGCTCACTGATAGCCCGAATACACGGCATCAGATATTTCACCGGAAGCATTTGCGCCTCATCAAATATGATGACGCTGTTGGCAATATTATGCAGTTTACGGCATTCCGAGGTTCTGCAGGCATAGAGAGATTCAAAAAAACGGACATTTGTAGTGACCACCACCGGCTTGTCCCAGTTTTCTGCGGCCAGCTGCTCCATTTTTAATTCCTTGCCGCTCTCCTTATCCTCATATGTTACATTACAATGGTTTTCCAGGACATTTTTCTTTCCCAGGATTTCCTTAAATACCTGGGCGTTCTGTTCGATGATACTCGTATACGGGATCACATAAATAATCCGTTGAAGACCATGTTCCGCCGCGTGGCGCAGGGCAAACCCAAGGGAGGACACGGTCTTGCCTCCGCCGGTAGGTACCGTGAGCTGGTACAGTCCCTGCCTCCTGCTTCCTGCCTGCAAACAAGCCTTCAGTATAGCCGTCCTTCTTCCATTTACAGATGTCAAATCATCATTGGAAAGCCAGGATTCCACATGGCTTTCCAGACGCCTGAGAAGGACATCCATACAATCATAGTCCCCCCTTCCCGCATCCTGGCCCAGCATGAATTGTTCCGTATCCAGATAATCTCCGTCCACAAGGCATGAAAACAGCATCCTGATAAAAAATGACAGGCCAAAGCCGCCCTTGCCTATCTGTCTCAGCGGCAGCCCGGGAAAATCCGGCATCTCAACTTCATTTTTATACGGACTGTAATCCTCTAACTGCTTTTTAAGCCTTCCCTGAAGCGTGGCCTCCCCTGCCGTGTCTCCGGTCCTTCCCCCGTCCAGAAGGCCTGAATGGTGGCCGCTGATGCAGTAAGCGGCGCAGTAAGCAGCCAGCGGATTGGACCCGGCATACAGCCGCATCATCTCCTGGGCTCCCGCCGTGGCGTGGTCCGTAATGGAACCGCCCTCCAGACGTTTTCTAAATCCCTGGGAATATTTCCCGATATCGTGCAGAACTCCGCATCCGTATCCCCATGCTCCGCACCGGAACGCTTCTGCAAACAGTTCAGAACGCCTGGCGGTCCCTGTGAGATGGTCCTTTACGGTCTGTTTTCGAGTCTTGTCCTCACTGATGTGCGCATAGTATTGCATAGGTTCCCCCCTTCCCCCGATATTGTACAAATTATAACATATATTTGTCTTAAATTAAATAATTTTGGTAAATGTTACCATATTCATTTTTTATATAAAGACAAATATTTTCGTTCAATGCGTCATAAATATAGACACACCTACTGCTCCTCCACAAACAGCGGAAATCCATCCTCGGCCCTGCAATCTCCCTCCTGTACCATCTGCGCCTTATCTTCCGGGTACTCAATGCAGCACCCCCTGCCTCTTGCCCGTGCGCACTTGGGATATCTGGGACAGATAAATTGATAACAAACTTTATCTGGACTTTTTTGCTCCATTTTAATTTTCCTCCTTGATTTTTATTTTTTTCTTTCATTATAGCGTGACTTTCTCTTTATTTCAATTATTAATAACTGAAAATTTGTTAAAATAAAAACTATTATGAAAACAATTTAACAAATATTGCTTTTTTTATATGAAAATGATATGGTAGTTAATGTAATCGGAAGCAAGGCTCTATGAGCCTTATTTATAGGAGTGTAACAACACAAAACAAGGAGGTATTACATGAACAAACCAGAACTTCAGAACAGATACCAGCTTTTTATAGGGGGGCAGTGGCGTGACGCTTCTGACGGTGAATTCTTTACCACAAAGTGTCCTGCCAATGGAGAAAAGCTGGCTGAGTGTGCTCAGGCTACCAAGGAAGACGTGGATGATGCTGTCAGGGAAGCATGGAAAGCATTTGAAACCTGGAAGAAGGTTCCTACCAGTGAACGCGCTGCCATTCTGAATAAAATCGCAGACATCATCGACGCAAATACAGAGCACCTGGCTATGGTAGAATCACTGGACAACGGCAAACCAATCCGCGAAACCATGGCCATCGACATTCCGTTAAGCGCAAAGCACTTCCGCTACTTTGCAGGCTGCATCATGGCCGAGGAAGGCAGCGCCAATATTCTGGATGAGCAGTTCCTTTCCCTGATTTTACGTGAACCAATTGGTGTTGTAGGACAGATTGTCCCCTGGAACTTCCCATTCCTTATGGCCGCATGGAAACTGGCTCCGGTTCTGGCAGCCGGCTGCTGTACAGTATTCAAGCCATCCAGCGACACCTCCCTTTCCGTCCTGGAATTTGCCAGATTAGTGCAGGATGTTATTCCAAAGGGCGTATTCAACGTGATTACCGGATCCGGATCCAAGTCAGGCCAGTATATGCTTGACCACAAGGGATTCAGAAAACTGGCATTTACCGGCTCCACCGAGGTAGGACGTCAGGTAGCTCTGGCAGCGGCGGACCGGCTCATCCCGGCCACCCTGGAATTAGGCGGAAAATCCGCTAATATCTTCTTCCCGGACTGCAACTGGGAGCAGGCCATCGACGGCCTCCAGCTGGGCATCCTGTTCAATCAGGGCCAGGTATGCTGTGCTGGCTCCCGTGTATTCGTACATGAGGATATTTACGATAAGTTCCTTGAGGACGCTGTAAAGGCATTTAACAATGTAAAGGTAGGTGTATCATGGGATCCTGAGACCCAGATGGGCAGCCAGATTAACGAGCGCCAGCTGGAAAAGATTTTAAGCTATGTGGAAATCGGAAAGCAGGAAGGCGCCCGCCTGATCTGCGGCGGCGAGCGTATCACGGATGGCGAACTGGCAAAGGGCTGCTTCATGCGTCCCACTCTGCTGGCCGACGTGACCAATGATATGCGGGTTGCCCAGGAGGAAATCTTCGGACCGGTTGCCTGTATCCTTAAATTCAGGGATGAGGACGAGGTCATCCGCATGGCCAACGACAATGCCTACGGCCTTGGCGGCGCTGTCTGGACCCGCGACTTAAACCGCGCTATCCGTGTATCCCGCGGCATTGAGACAGGACGTATGTGGGTCAATACATACAACCAGATTCCGGAAGGATCACCCTTCGGCGGCTACAAGGAATCCGGTATTGGCCGCGAGACCCATAAGGTTATTCTGGAGCACTATACGCAGATGAAGAATATTATGATCAATCTCTCTGAAGCTCCCAGCGGATTCTATCCTGCAAAATAAAATCTTATATCCGCTTAGTAAATGTTTGAATCTATGTATTACATGATACCATAAAACCGGAAAATTCCTCATGACAGAAGTGCATGGGGAATTTTCCGGTTTTATATTTCTAATTCCATTCATTCCAAACACCCCAGACTGCATCAATCCATAAATATGGCGCATTCTAAAAGCATCCCAAAAACATTCAATGAAACCTACGGGAAAAATATGATCAAATATCACTTGACATATGTTACTGTAACTTTTATAATTACAGATAGTAACTGATATTTATTTGATTACAGTTTGCTCAGAAAGGATTTGTCATGAACAACAGCCTTACCGGATTTCTCGGTACCTATGCCTCGCCTGAAAGCCTGGGCATTTACCGTTTTACCATTGATTTAAGAAACGGGGCAATGTCTTACCCTGAATTATATTATGAAGCCCCTGATTGCAAGTATCTTTCCCTGAGGGATTCCATGCTGGCTTCCCCATTAAAAAGAGAGGGCCGGTCCGGGATATGTCTTTTGGATACAGCCCATAATAAGGAGGAAGCCCTTGCTCAACCGGCAGCGGAATGCTTTGGTGAGTCCTCGCCGGCCTGCTACGCGGCCCAGGATGACCGCTATCTATACACGGCAAACTACCATGAAGGTACTATACTGATATATGAGATAACATATGAGGAAGATTCCCCCGGACGTAAAAAGCGGCCCACCCTCCCGCATCTTGAACTGGCTAAAAGAATCCCCATTGCGCCTAAGGCCGGGTACCATCAGATTTTATTTCACAGCCACTATATGATGGTTCCCTGCCTGCTGCTGGATAAAATGATGGTATTTGACTGCCAAAAGGATTTTACCCTTGTATCAGAACTGGCCTTTGACAAGGGAACCGGCCCCCGCCACGGAATTTTTGACAGGGACCATAAGCGGTTCTTCCTTGTCAGCGAGCTGAGTAACCAGGTCTTTGTCTATAGTCTGACAGAAGATGCTGCCGCAGGGACAGAGAGCTGCCATAACAGTATATCCCTTCCTGACTTTTCCATGAAGCTCCTGCAAATCTGCCCCATCCTGCCTTTGGATGCAGTATATGAGGAACCACCTGCATCGGCAGCCATACGCCTGTCACCGGACCAACGTTTTTTATATGTATCCACCCGATTTGCCGAGGTCATAACGGTCTTTAAAATCAGCCATGGGCGGCTGGAGCAAATCCAGCAAACAGGCTGCGGCGGCATCCATCCCCGCGACATGGTTCTTACGCCTGACGGCCGGTACCTGCTGGTGGCAAACCGCACCCAAGGCGGACTGGTCAGCTTTCAGCTCAACCCGGAAACAGGGGAGCTCCTGGACATATGCTCCCGCGTACCTGCGCCGGAAGCTGTTTCCATTGTTCTTTCCCAGCATACTATTTAACCCATATTTCGCCTGAGGAGGTAGAAGAATGATAAAACTTGATATTGGAATCGTAGGTCTTTCCGTTATGGGAAGAAGTCTTGCCCTGAATATGGCTGATCACGGATTTAAGGTGGGCGGTTATAACCGCAGCGCCGCTGTCACAGAGCAGGTCATGAGGGACCATCCTCATGAGAACCTGATACCCTTTTATGACCTTAAGGACATGACGGACGCCCTTGCCCGTCCCCGGAAGGTAATGCTGATGATCCAGGCAGGCAAACCGGTGGATGCCGTCATAGAACAGCTGGTTCCTCTTCTTGAAAAGGGGGATATGATACTGGACGGAGGCAATTCCTTCTTTGAAGATACCAGAAGGCGGGCAGCCCTGCTGGCAGAAAAGGGAATCCACTATCTGGGGGTAGGCATTTCCGGAGGAGAGGAAGGCGCCCGGTTCGGTCCCTCCGTCATGCCCGGAGGAAATGCCGATGCTTACGAATCAGTACGTCCCATACTGGAAGCCATTGCAGCCAGGGCCATGGATGAGCCCTGCTGCGCCTACATCGGCCCGGACGGCGCCGGACATTATGTAAAAATGGTCCACAACGGCATTGAGTACGCAGATATGCAGCTGATTGCTGAATCCTATCTTCTGTTAAAATATGTGGGCGGATTCAACAATCAGGAGCTGGCTCATATCTTTAAATCCTGGAACGACGGGGAGCTTCACAGCTACCTGATTGGCATTACTGCCGGTATCTTCCGTGAGGCCGACGACCTGGGGGACGGGGAGCTCATTGACCGCATCAAAGACAGCGCAAAACAAAAAGGAACCGGAAGGTGGGCCAGCATAGAAGCCCTGAAGCAAGGCGTGGATATCTCCATGATCACTTCCGCCTGCACGGCCCGTATTATGTCCAATCATCTGGATGAACGTGAAAAGGCATGGCAGCTTATCCATTCACCGGCTGTCGGCCTCTCTCCTGATAAAGAGTCGTTTGCAGCCATGGTCCGCGAAGCCCTGTATACCGGAAAAATCATCGCATATGCCCAGGGTTTCTCCCTGATGCAGGATGCATCCAGGCTGTACGGCTGGAATCTGGACCTGGGAAAAATTGCTTCCATATTCCGCGCCGGATGCATTATCCAGGCTGTTTTCTTAAATGACATCACCCATGCATTTGAAGCCGAACCAAAGCCGGAAAGCCTTATATTCGATGGTTTCTTCCTGTCCCGCATCAACGAGCATCAGGACAGCCTGCGCCAGGCCGTATCCACCGGCGTCATGAACGGCCTTCCCATTCCTGCCCTCTGCAACGCAGTGTCCTACCTGGACGAATTCCGCGCAAAGGCGGCAGGCGCCAATCTGATCCAGGCCCAGCGCGACTGCTTTGGAGCCCACACCTATGAGAGAACAGACCGCGAAGGCGTATTCCACCATGAATGGAGGTGGGCTAATGACAATCAGCACTAACCTTACCATCTTCGGCGGCACCGGGGATCTTACCTTCCGCAAGCTTCTTCCTGCACTTTATACCATGGATATCACCGGAAAGCTTCCGGAGGACAGCCGCATCACCATCATTGGCCGCCGGGACTACGACAGCAGCCATTACCGTCAGATTGCCAGGGACTGGGTGGAGAAATTCACCCGGCTCTCCTTTGAGGAAAAAGCATTTAACCGTTTTTCTGAAAAAATAGATTATTACCGGATGGATTTCTCCCGTTTGGAAGCATATCATGGACTGAATCACTATTACAGGGAAAATGATATCCACTCCCACATCTTTTACTTTGCAGTGGCTCCCCGTTTTTTCAGCATCATCACAGAAGGACTCAAACTGGTCCACGGTTCTTCCTCCGGCAAGGTGATACTTGAAAAGCCCTTTGGCGAGAACCTGGCTGCGGCCACAGCCCTTAACAAAGAGCTGGAAGTGTTCTTTGGCCCGGAGCATATTTACCGCATCGACCACTATCTTGGAAAAGAAATGGTCCGCAATATCCAGGCAATCCGGTTTTCCAATCCCATTTTTACAGACGTATGGAATTCCCGCTATATTGAATCTGTGCAGATTTCCGCCCTGGAGGATATGGGCGTGGAAACCCGCGGCGGATACTATGATGCCAGCGGCGCCCTGAAGGATATGGTGCAGAACCATCTGTTCCAGATTTTGTCCATCATGGCCATGGAACAGCCGGAGGAATTCAGCCCTAAGGGGCTGCACGATGCCCAGCTGGATGTATTCCGCTGTTTACAGCCGGCAGATGAGTCATCCATAGAAAGCACCCTGATCCTGGGTCAATATGAGGGATACCGCGGCGAACCTCTTGTAAAACCGGATTCACAGACAGAAACCTACGGAGCCCTGCGGCTTTTCATTGACAACCAGCGCTGGAAAGGGACCCCCTTTTACATCCGGACCGGCAAAAAGACAGGGAAACGCGAGATTGAACTGGCTGTCATATTCCGCAGGCCCTATCAGGAAGTAGAGCCCAACATACTAATCATAAAGATTCAGCCCACAGAAGGCGTCTATCTGCAGTTTAATATCAAACGTCCCGGTGATTCTGAGGATATCATACCGGCCAAGATGGATTTCTGCCAGAACTGCAGCCTGATTCATCAGCTCAATACCCCTGAGGCCTATGAACGTCTTATCACTGCCTGTATGGCAGGTGAACGCTCCTGGTTCTCACAATGGGACCAGATAGAGTTTAGCTGGAATTACATCAGCCATCTGAAGGAACTTCACGCCGCAAAGCGGCTGCCGGTGTATCCTTACAGGCCCGGAACCCGTGGACCGGCTGAAGCGGACCGGATGCTGGAACAATATGGGCATAGCTGGCTGTAGGTGTCTGAAAACGGCTGCAGGGGCTTCAGGCGTCTTAGACAGCTTTAAACGGCAGCAGACCACAGGAGGCACAATATGTACAGTAAAGAAGAACAGAAAAAAGCGGCTGCCTGGCAGGCGGCCATGGAGGTAGAGGATAACATGGTGTTGGGCCTCGGAACCGGTTCAACTGTATATTATCTCATGGAAAAACTGTCCGAACGAATCCGCGGCGGACTGAATGTCCATGGGGCAGCCACTTCTCTTGAGACGGAAGGCTTGGCCCGCCGTTTGGGCATCCCCCTTATCTCCCTGGAGGATGCCCGGACCATACACCTGGCTATCGACGGGGTGGACGCCATTGACCCGGATTTCTATTCCATTAAGGGCGGAGGCGGTGCCCTGTTCCGTGAAAAGATCATCGCCTGCAAGGCCCGGCGGGTCATATGGATTATGGACCAGAGCAAGCTTGTACATTCCCTGAGCGGATGTGTGCTGCCTGTGGAGGTTCCTGCTTTTGCAGTTCCCTATGTGGAGGAACAGGTAAGGGAAGCAGGGTTTATACCGAAGCTGAGGATAAAAAACGGGACAGTATTTGTCACAGACAACGGCAGCCATATCCTGGATCTGACAGGAGGCGTTGAAATGGATTACCCCATGGCAGCGGTTCGTCTCAAATCCATGACCGGTGTCTTGGAAACAGGGCTGTTCGGTGATATCTGCGAAAAAATCATAGTGGGAACGGAAAACGGAACCCAAGAACGCTTCCATAATTGAACTACACAGACAGAAACTAGCGCTCCCAGACACACCAGAAAAATCCCGGACTCTGCATCATACAGAATCCGGAATCTTTTAATATACATATCTGAATAATCTCATCAGCTAATATCCAACAATCATTAATCATCAAACCATTCATCAATCCGTCTATGCCGACTTTGCCCTTGCAGCTGCCTTATCCTCCAGCTTGGATACAAACACCGTGCCTGCAAGATCTCCCAGGCAGTTGTTGGTGGTGGTTCCCATGTCAAACAGGCGGTAGAATGCAGCTATGATTCCTACAATCTCTGTAGGCAGGCCAAAAGCAGTTACCATGACCAGCAGCTTTACGATGCCGCTTCCCGGGATACCGCCGCCGCCAGTGGAAAGAATAGCTGACATCAGTATGATCTTCACCATGGTTCCCAGAGTGACAGGAACACCGATGGTCTGACTGATAAACAGGATGACACAGCCGTACAGGATAACGCTGCCGTCATAGTTCATCTGTGAGCCCAGGGGTACGGTGAAGCCGGAAATAGTCTCCGGAACATTGAATTTCTCCTTGGCCACTTTAATATTAATCGGAATGGCAGCCACACTGGAGCAGGTGGAAATGGTGTATACCCACAGCTCCGCACTGTCCTTTAAAAACTTAAGAGGATTGATTCCTGCGGTCACCCAGATAACTGTGCAGTAAACCAGTACCACATGCACCAGGCAGGCCAGATAATAGGTGCCTACCAGGGTTGCCATGCTGGTAAAGATGCCGGCTCCGTACTTTCCGAAGGAATCTCCCATCAGGAAGAATACGCCGATTGGAGATACCAGCATAATCATGTTAATCAGTGAAAATACCATATCATTGAGCACGTTCATGCCCTTGATAGCCTTCTCCTTGTGCTCCGGATTCTTCATCCTTAAAATCGCCACGCCCAGCAGAATCGCGATGACTACGGTCTGAAGGATATTGCCGTCCGCAAAGGTCTGGATAATATTGGATGAGAACATTCCTGTGAAGAAATCAGCTACCGTGATGTCCGCGCTGCCCGTTACTTCCTTGGATGCCAGTCCTGTAAAATTAGCTATGGTGCCCGGCTTTACAATGGATGTAACCAGGATGCCGATGGCGCAGGCAACCAGTGTGGTGATAACATAATACGCCATAATGCGGAAGCTGATTCTTCCCAGTGTCTTCATATCCTTCTGTGAAACAACACCCGTCACAATGGTAACAAGCACCATTGGCACAACAATCATTTTAATACAATTCAGCCAGATAGTTCCGATAAATCCAACTTTAGTCATTGGTTCCCCGATGACAATTCCCAAAACCGCTCCCAGCAGCATAGCTGCAAATATCTGCGTGGATAAACCTATCTTTTTACCAGCTATCTTCATATGTCAAATCCCCCTTTATCGTAAAGAATCCAGTTCACGTATAATCGCTACCGCTTTTTCCGTATCCTCCCTTGAAATATCTCTGTAAAATACCAGTCTTACCTTATCCTTTAACACCGGCTTGATTAATAACCCCTTTTCGGCCGCCTTGCCGCAGTACTCCCCTGGTGTAAGGCCCAGTCCATTGGCATCCAGGACAATGATATTGCTCATGACCTTCCCATATACCTTTGTGTTCTTTAAATCCTTTAGCTGCTCAGCCGCATAGGCAGCATTGGCGTTATCCTCTGCCAGCCGCTCAATGTTGTGCGTGAGGGCATACATTCCAGGCGCTGCAATCACGCCTGCCTGCCTCATGGCTCCGCCTAAAAGCTTTCTCTTGTCCCTGATCTTCATGGAAAACGCTTCAGAACAGCATACCAGGGAACCGATAGGCGCCCCCAGCCCCTTTGAGATGCAGAACATCACCGAATCCACATATTTGCACATTTCCCGCGCTTCCACGCCCAGGGCCACCACTGCATTGAACATCCTGGCTCCATCCATGTGGACAGGAACCCCAAACTCCTTTGCCAGCTCATGAATCGCTTTCATCCTCTCTAACGGGACACAGGTACCGCCTGAAAAATTGTGAGTATTTTCGATACACAGCAGGGCAATCTCCTGGCTCTCCAAAATGCGGCGCATGTCGTCAAGGTCCGGCAGGTTATCCTGGTCCAATTTATACGTAACCGGTTCAAGCTGCCCGATGGATGGGTCAAATACCACCTTCTCGCTTAAGTAGATATGCTGCATCTCATCTACCATCACCTTCTGGCCGGGCCTGCAATAAGCCAGAATAGCAGATGTGTTGCCCTGTGTTCCTGACGGGAACAATACAGCCGCCTCTTTTCCTGTCATCTCTGCCGCCAGGTCCTCCAGTTCATTGACTGCCAGATCCTCTCCCCTTCCTTTGGAATCCGTCCTTCCGTCATCCCCCAGCTTTGCCTCCAGTATGGTCTCCAGCATTTCCCTGGTTGGCATACTGATAGTGTCACTTCTCAAATCTACCATTTCATTCCCTCCTTAATGGTTATATGGTATTAATAAGCAATATTTATGCCATTTTTCTTCTTTGGTATGGAAAATACGAAAAAACAGCTATATTCAGAGATATTTTTACTAATATCTGCAAAATATAGCTGTTTTTTGAGGTTTTCTGATTCAATAATTGATAGAGGGATGGAGATATATCCCAGTTTATGTAATTTTTTTCCATTGAACGTTTTCTGTCATGTGTCGCAGATTATATCAAAAGTGTCGCACAGCAACATATAAGACGCTTTCTGCGACACGAGATACGACTTTGTATGCGACATGATATACAGAATTATATGTGGCATAATATACGGCACTATTTACAGCATTATATACGGCACACTATCTACAGCATTATATACGGCACACCATCTATAGCATTATATACAGCACACTATCTACGGCATTATATACGGCACACTATCTACAGCATTATATACAGCACACCATCTACAGCATTATATACAGCACACCATCTACAGCATTATATACGGCACACTATCTACAGCATTATATACGACACACTATATACGGCATTATATACAGCATTACCACTGGTACAACATTCACTATGCCTTTCTATACTGTGCGTGCCGCATAAAACCATGGACCGTTACTCCATTCCGAATTTTTTGATATACCTCCAAATCGTACTTCTGTGTATTCCAAGAATCCGGGCGGCTTTTGTTTTATTGCCTCCGGCCTGCTCCATAGCCTGGGCCAAACACTCTTCAGTTATTTCCCTGCTTATATTCTCCTGACCCGGTTCCTCCTGACTTCTGTTTACGCGGCCTTTAGTTGCTTTGTAATTCCCTATTCCATTACTTCCCGGAAAGCCGCTGCTATTTCCCCTCTGCTCCATTTCGCAAGGCGGTTCATAGTTTTGAATCACATAGCCAGCAGCTTCCCCTGATATGACAGAGGAATCGCATATGATACGCACCTTCTCCATAAAATGCCTCAGCTGGCGGGCGTTTCCCGGCCATCCGTAAGAGGTAAGCACCTTCTCTGCCGCAGGGGTAAGGCAGCATTTTCCCCCGCTTTCCCTGAGAAACAGATTGGCCAGATCAGGAATATCCTCAACCCGTTCCCTGAGCGGCGGTATCTTTAGGGTCAGCACATTAAGACGGTAAAATAAATCTTCCCTGAATTTGTGCTCACCTACCAGCTCCATCAGGTTTTTGTTGGTCGCTGCAAATATCCTGATATTCACGGGAAAAACCCGGTCGCCGCCCAGACGCATGACCTTACGCTCCTGCAAAACACGCAGCAGCCTGCTCTGAAGGGACATGGGCATTTCCCCTATCTCATCCAGGAAAATGGTCCCATTGTGAGCCAGCTCAAAGAGCCCCATCTTTCCGCTGCGCCTGGCGCCGGTAAAGGCACCATCATCATATCCAAAAAGCTCACTCTCCAGAATTCCCTCGGGAAGAGCCGCACAGTTTACAGCAACAAAAGGACCGTTTCTGCGGCTGCTGGCATTGTGCATGCTCTGGGCAAACATCTCCTTACCGGAACCCGTCTCACCCAGCAAAAGTACAGTCAGGTCCGTATGGGCGTACCTCTTTGCATGCTGGATGCACTGATTCATCTGCTGGCTGCTTCCGCATATATCCTTAAATGAATAGGTGGCCTGAAATCCCTTGATGCCTTTATCCCTGATTTTATGTTCCCCTCTGGTGATGGTTCCCGCATCATTGAAGGTGATAGCCGCACCCAATATCTCTCCATTTTTATATGTTAAGGGAATCATATCATAAAGAATATCAGCCCCATTAATGGAACCTGTCTCCTGTATGATTTCCTCTCCTGTTGCCAATACATCATGGACTGCCTCAAAGGCGGGCAGCACCTCTGTTATGGGCGTATCGTAAACCAGCCCGCCCGGATTTGGCAGGTAAGGCTTGGCAACACGGTTCATCCAGGTAATATTTCCTTTTATGTCAACTGCTACATACTTTTCATTGGTGGTATTGAGAATGGTCTTAAGCTCCTCTGCCTTTCTGGTAGCAGCCTTGACCGTGGCAATCAGCTTCTCTGCTTCCTGACACGCATAGGACAATGACTTGTCCGTCAGCTCAATGCGGACTGCGGGCAGTCCCAATTCTCTGGCATAACGTGTCTGGATAAGCCCGCCCACAATCACGTCTACCCCTTCATTTTTAAGCTTCTGGATTTGATGGTACGTATCATCTTCATCCACGGCAAATATCTGCCGTATGCTTACATTCAGAATGGGATTTAAACGCTCCAGACCGCTGAGAAGGTTGTTATAGCCAATGACCCCGATGTTCCTTCCATAGCTGCTGGCCTCAATCAGGGTGTCTGCCATATCCTCAAAGGGGATGGGTATCTCCACCACCGGCAGGTCCACTACCTTGCGTATCCGCAGCGCTGTGGCCCCGCGGCCTAATATAACGCTGACCCCGCGCCTGAGCATCTCCGGAACCAGTTCCGGATCCCATACCGTGACGATTACATCCTTATCCAATTTTTTGAATATTTTCTGTGCCTGCCCCACGAAGTCTTCGCTGAAAGCGGCGTACCAAATCTGGCTCATGGAAAGTCCTCCGATTCTTCACCACATAATCACATCAAGCTAAACCGTCTATATCCATTTCTCTGATTCGTTTTACCACATCCAAATCCGCCGGAAGCCACTCTACATCATCGAACTGTTCCCTGTTCATCCAACGGGCTGATTTGTGCTCTTTCAGTTGAATTTTCCCCTCTGCAATCGAGCATAAATAGCAATGCATCATCAGATGGAACTGGGGATAATTACATTCAACTGTCATCAAAAATTGTTCCACGATAGCGTCAATACCCAGTTCCTCTTTTAACTCTCGCAGCAATGCCGCCTGGGGAGACTCCCCTTCTTCAATTTTCCCACCAGGGAATTCCCAACCACCTTCAAACTCTCCATAACCTCTTTGGGTGCCTAAAAATGTTCCATCCTTATGCAGAACCGCGGCTGCCACTTCAAT
>ENA-OPSU01000604-OPSU01000604.1-human-gut-metagenome-genome-assembly--contig:-NODE-604-length-18470-cov-4.803421_pt1 | contig 18470 bp, 18 predicted proteins | sample MGYA00241811_ERZ501913 | MGnify/ENA primary metagenome ERZ501913 (study PRJEB25962, sample SAMEA2042113) | human gut metagenome | biome: human gut; feature: human-associated habitat; material: faeces...
CACAAAAAATATATAAATAAAATATAAATAGGTTGACAACATAACAAAACATATGTATTATAATCAATATAAGATGTAATAAAGATACTGTGATGTGAGGATTGCAAGTGGATTCTAATCCTCACTATTGTATTTTTTTTACATCCGGTGTATACTATAAAAAGATTAAGAAAAACTAATAGTATACACCTCGAAATAATATCAAAGGAAAGCATAAGCTTTGCTGGGGTGATAAAGCAGTGACCGTAGCTACAGTTCTTATAGAACTTATTGTAACATCTGGGACCATGACTATAAAGTAACTTATTAACTATGTGGGTAAAAATGGATGCCCAACAATTCATCCAACACCTGCATCATAAAAAAATAAGTCTATAGCCTCTTTGAATGAGGTCTATAAAATTATTATACGAGGGGTGTTATATGGGAAATAAGGATATAGCAACCAAAAAGTACATGTCAGATAACGTGAGATTTGCAGATGTGTTTAACTATGCCATATATGGGGGAAGGCAGATTATAAAACATGACATGTTAAAGGAAATCAGTGCAGAAGAACTGTTATTAATGGAAGGGGATAAGGAGAAACTGATGATCTCATCGTGGGACAGCAGGAAATCCACTGCCTCCTGGGTGAGAACGGAACTGGTAAGAGCACTCTGATGAATATTCTCTTCGGGCTGTACCATCCGGATGCGGGAGAGATATTCATCAATGAAAAAAAGGCCGCCATAGCCAATCCCAACGATGCCTATGCCCTGGGAATCGGAATGGTTCATCAGCATTTTATGCTGGTGAATCAGCTGACGGTTCTTGAAAACATTATTTTGGGAAAGGAATCCGGAGGATTGTTCCTCAACCGGAAGGAAAGCCGGAAAAAGGTGGAGGAGCTGGTGGAACGGTTCGGATTCAGGATTGACCTTCAGGAGAAGGTGGTGAACCTGTCCGTGGGCATGAAGCAGAGGGTGGAGATACTTAAGACCCTGTACCGCGGAGCGGACATCATTATCCTGGATGAGCCCACCGCGGTTCTCACGCCCCAGGAGGTGGACGAGCTGTTTAAGATTCTGCGCCAGCTAAAGGAAAACGGCAAGACCATCATATTCATCACCCATAAGCTGAATGAGACCATGTCCCTGTCTGACCGCATTACAGTCATCAGGAAGGGGAAGGTGGTGTTCCGGTGCGACACCAGCTCCACCAATGAGAGGGAGCTGGCCACCCAGATGGTGGGCAGGCAGGTGGAGAACATCGTGGCAAAGAGGGGACAGAAAACCGGCCAGGCCGTTCTGGAGCTGAAAGGTGTGCGCCTTCATGAGAGGGCCGGGGAAACCGTCAGCCTGAAGGTCCGTGCCGGAGAAATCCTGGGCATTGCCGGGGTGGATGGCAACGGGCAGCAGGAGCTGGAGGAAATGATCGTGGGAAACCGCAGGGTCAGGGAAGGCGAAATTTTTATAAATGGAATTCCGGTCCAGAACATGGCTGTCAAGGACAGGAAGGCCATGGGCCTGGGATACATCCCATCGGACCGCCATAAGAATGCCATGATTTCCAGCTTTTCCATTACAGAGAATTTCCTGCTGGGCTATCAGGAAACACCGGAGTATTGCAGGAAGGGTTTCATTGATTATGAGAGGCTGAGACAGGATGCAGAGAAACAGGTAGAGGAGTTTGAAATCAAGGTGGCCGGTGTGGACCAGGAGATAGGACAGCTTTCAGGCGGCAACCAGCAGAAGGTGATACTGGGAAGGGAAATCAGCCATGATCCCGGGCTGGTGGTGGTGGCCCAGCCTGTGAGAGGTCTGGATATCGGAGCCATTGAGAGGGTGCATAAGACACTTCTTCAGTTAAAGGAGCAGGGAAAGGCAATCCTGCTTATATCGGCAGAGCTTTCAGAGGTCATGAACCTGAGCGACCGCATCGCTGTATTCTACGAGGGAGAGGTCAGCGCCCAGTTTGACAACGGGGAGTATACAAAGGAAGAAATCGGACTGTTCATGGCAGGAAAAAAACAGGAGGTGCGGGCTCATGAAATGGAACAGCAATAAGAACGCCCAGGCAGACGGAGGTGACCGGACAGGTGAGAAAGCCCGGACCGTTGGAAAAATCCGTGGCGGCAGGCACACAGCGGAAATAGGCAAATCCCTGGCATCCATAGGGCTTGCGCTTCTGATAGGAGCCCTTTTTATCCTCCTGGCAGGGGAATCCCCTGTTAAAGCCTACGGTTCCCTGATTCAGGGAGCTCTGGGCACACCGCAGTCCCTGGCCAATACAATCAGCAAGAGCATTCCGCTGGCCTTTACAGGCCTGGCCGTGGCCATGGGTTCCAGGTGCGGTATGTTGAATATCGGTGCAGAGGGCCAGCTTCACGCAGGAGCCATGGCCAGTGTCATCACCGCCCTTTACTTTAGCGCGCTTCCTGCTCCCCTGCTGCTTGTAATCAGTATCCTGGCCGGAATCGCGGCGGGCATGCTTGTGGGCAGCGTTCCCGGCATTTTTAAGGCCAGATTCAGCACCAATGAAGTAATCGTGGCCATTATGCTGAACTATATCTGTACTCTTTTTACATCCTATCTGGTAAATGGGCCCTTTAAGACAGAGGGTTCCACGGCCCAGACAGAGCTTATAGCCGAGGGAATCTGGTTCGGAAAGCTGGTGCCCAGGACCCAGCTCACCTATGCACTGTTCCTGCTGCTCTTTGTGGCGGCAGCCATGTACATATTCCTGTGGAAGACATCGGTGGGATACCAGCTGAGGGCAGTGGGAGCCAATCCCTCTGCCTCCGGAACAGCCGGAATCCGTGTCAACATGTTTCTGATTATGTCCATGACCATCAGCGGCGGAATCGCGGCCCTGGCGGGCATTACAGAGGTGTTTGGAAAATACCACCGCTTTATAGAGGGTTTTTCCCCATCCTTCGGCTTTACGGGAATCGCCGTGGCCATATTGGGAAGGAATCATCCGGCTGGTGTGCTTTTGACCGCATTGCTTTTCGGAATCATGGATATGGGGTCGCTGCGAATGAGCCGCGAGACCATGGTAAGCACCAACATGGTGACGGTAATACAGAGTCTGGTGATACTCCTGGTAGCGGCTCCGGAACTGATTAAGTGGAGCAGAAAGAGAGGATGACATATGGATATGATTAATAATTTTATCGGACTTACCCTTCAGCTTTCAGTGCCCATTATATTGGGGGCCCTGTGCGGCACCATCGCTGAGCGCGGGGGCATCATCCTCCTGGGTGTGGAGGGAATCATGCTCATCGGCGCGTTTGCCGGGGCAGCCGGTTCCTATGCAGCCGGATCAGCCATGGCCGGGGTGCTTCTGTCCGTGGTCCTGGGCGGTATGATTGGCTGGTTTTATGCCCTTTTCTGTCTGAAATGGAAGGCCCACCAGTCAGTGGTAGGTGTGGGCATCAATCTTTTTGCCAGCGGTATCACGGCCGTAATGTTAAAGGCAATCTGGCAGACAGAAGGAATGTCGGAATCCGTTCCCTCCATTTCCAATCTGACCATACCCGGCCTTTCCGGTATTCCGGTTATCGGGGCCTTGTTTAAAGACCAGTCCCCCTATCTCTACGCTATGTTCCTTATTGTGGCTGCGGTGTGGATTGTGTTTTATAAGACCAAGTTCGGACTCAGGTACCGGGCCATTGGAGACCAGCCCTACGCGGTTCAGACTGCCGGTGTGCAGGTGAACCGTTACCGTTACATTGCCATGATAGCCGCAGGAAGCATTGCAGGGCTGGCAGGTTCCTACCTGTCCATTTCCCAGAACAACCTGTTTGTGGCGGATATGACGGCAGGCAGGGGCTTTATGGGACTGGCAGCCAACATTTTCGGCGGATGGCAGCCCCTGGGCTCCATGGGAGCCGGAATGATATTTGCGGTGGCCCAGGCAGCCAGATTCTATCTGACGGATGCGTCTGTCCCGTCCCAGTTTGTCCAGATGCTGCCCTATGGGGTGACGCTGCTGGTACTGCTGTTTGTGGGAAAGAGGGTGAAAGGTCCGGAGGCACTTGGCAAATTGGTGGATTAGTTCTATACTAATCTATAGTGAGCTATAGTGAGGACTGCCCGCCGGGCGCGCGAAAGGAGCAAGCAGACCTGTGAAGGACAATGTGATAAATGAAAAGAATGTAAAGATACCGTTGTATGTGACTGCCTATGAGACCATCAGCCAATGGCTGAAAGAGGGAAAGTATAAGGCTGGGGATAAGCTGCCTGGAGAGAACATCCTGGCAGAACAGCTTGCAGTCAGCAGAGGCACATTGCGGCAGGCCATGCTGCTTCTTCAGGAGGATGGTTTAATCATAAACCATCAGGGAAAGGGCAACATTGTGCTTTCCAACCAGGATATGAGCAAAAGCGGGCTGGAGAAGGTGGGAAATCCCATTGTGGATTTCTGCAGCAGGCCCATTGATAAGGTGGTGACCGCCATAGGGTTCCAGCCGGCCACCCAAAAGCACCAGCAGGTGCTTAAGCTGCGGCCCTCCAGCGTGGTGGCGGTCATTGACATAACCTACTACTGCGGTGATATGCCGGCCGGCTTTGCCATGGTGTATATGCCTCATGAGGTACTTGACAACAGCGATGTGGACCTGGAGAATCCAGATACCGTTTACCAGTATTATACCGGGCTGCTGTCCGAAGGCGGCCTGTACAGCGATGCCAAAATCCGGCTGGGACAGGCCAGGGAGCGTCTGGCAAATATACTGAACATGCAGGAGGGAGACCCAATCCTGATTCTGGAGGAGGTGCTCTATTCCGAGTATGATACACCTGTCCTGTCCCAAAAGCTGTTCTTTGGTTCCGAGCAGCATGAGCTGAGCATACGAAGAAAGAATGACAGGAATATAATAAAGAAATCGGAGTAATCAAATATGAAAACATTCCATAATGAAGCGGGACCAGGACAGATTGGCAAGGTTGTCCTGATGCCGGGTGACCCTTTGCGCGCAAAATACATTGCAGAGACCTATCTGACCGACGTATTCTGCTACAACCGGGTAAGGGGCATGAATGGATATACAGGATATTATAAGGGTAAGAAACTATCGGTCCAGGGCAGCGGCATGGGCATTCCCTCTATGGGTATCTATGCGTACGAGCTCTATCACAATTATGATGTGGACACAATCATCCGGGTGGGGACCGCGGGCGCGATTCACCGCAATGTGGAGGTGGGGGATTTGGTGCTGGCCATGGGCTGCTGCACCAACTCTAACTTTCCCTCCCAGTACCATCTGCCGGGAACCTTTGCACCCATAGCGGATTTCGGCCTTCTGGAGGCCGCTGCGGCCCATGCCAGAAACAGCCATACCCCCTTCCGGGCAGGGAATGTATACAGTTCGGATGTGTTCTATGAGGACTGTCAGGGAGAAAAAGGACAGTGGGAAAAAATGGGGGTTCTGGTCCAGGAAATGGAGACATTGTCCCTCTACTGCACAGCGGCAAGAGCAGGCAGGAGAGCGCTCAGCATGGTGACTGTGGGGAGCAGCATCCACCATGACAGGGCTCTTACCAACGAGGAACGGGAGCAGAGCCTGGACAGCATGATCCGGTGCGCCCTGGAACTGGCGGCTGAGGCAGCAGAGGCGGCAGAGAAAGCCGGGACAGCAGACAGGATACTGGCGCCGGGATATACCGCATGACATAATGAAAGAGGAGAGGCAGATGAAGGTTTTACTGGATGTGGATACAGGTGTGGATGATTCCATCGCCCTATTATACGCGCTTTTTAATCCTGAGATAGAGATAGTGGGCATATCTGCGGTGTGCGGCAATGTAGAGGCATGGCTGGCAGCGGAGAATACCATGAAGATACTGGACCTGGCAGGAGCGCCCGATATACCGGTGGCAGTGGGGGCGGAGAAGCCATCCTGCCGGGAATGGGACGGCCGGGTTGCCTTTATACACGGCAAAAACGGGCTGGGCAATGTGGAATTACCTCCCAGCCGCCGCAGTACAAGAGACGTGGACGTGAGCCGGTTCCACATGGATCTGGCTGAGCAGTATGGGGGAGAGCTTATGGTCATCACCCTTGGCCCTCTGACCAATATAGCCCGCACCATTAGGGAATATCCCGGTTTTGTGCATAAGGTAAAGGGCCTTGTGATGATGGGCGGTACCCTGACCATGCGCGGAAATGTATCTCCTGTGGCCGAGGCCAATGTGGCCTGCGATCCCCAGGCCTGCGACCAGGTGTTTACCTCCGGTATGGATATCACGGTAGTGGGACTGGATGTCACCATGAGGACAAGGCTTAAAATGGAGCATCTGGACTGGCTGTCGGGCTGCTGCAAGCCGGCCTGCCGTCCGGCAGTGGATTATATGAGGCAGGCCATGGTCCATTATCTTAGGGGAAACCAGACCCAGAACTACTGCATGGGTGACTGTCCTCTCCATGATCCCCTGGCTGTTATGTGCGCCGTGACGCCCAGCCTGGTCCGTACCGAGAGCAGGAAGGCCAGGGTGGAGTGCGGCGGCTCCTATTGCAGGGGAATGATTGTGACGGATCTGAGGGAGCACCCGTTCCAGGCGGAATACGTGCGTTTTGCGGTGGAGGTGGACAGTGAGAGGGCTGTCAGGGAGCTCATGTCGGTATTTTGGGAATAATGGAATAAAAAATATTGTGATAAGCTGCGGCTGCATCCATGTATATCGCATACATGGGTGCAGCCGCATTATGTTTTTGCGACAGAGGACGGAGCGTATTTCTTTTATATTAACATTATATTTATACAAAGCAGCCAGCTCCCATATGGAATCTTTATCACCATCTGTGATACCATACCCCTATCTTGAAAAGAGGAGGAATCATCCATGGCATTACTGTTAGGTATCATAGGAATAACCGCGGTTATTATACTGGCTTACCTGGTAATCATTTTATTGAGAGGTGATAAACAATGATGAATGTGGCGTTGCAGATGATAATTTACTGTGTCATACTGGTAGTGTTAGCAATACCCCTTGGGTCCTATATGGGAAAGGTGATGAACGGGGAGCGGGTGTTTTTGTCAAGGCTTCTGCTGCCTGTGGAAAACCTGATTTACAGGGTCCTGAGGATTGATAAAGAGGAGGAGATGGGCTGGAAGAAATATTCCGTGTGCACAGCCGTATTCAGCGTGATGAGCCTGGCGGTGCTCTGGATCATCCTGTGCTTTCAAAACCTGCTTCCCCTTAATCCCCAGGGAATGGGCGGAATGAGCTGGCATCTGGGCTTTAATACGGCCTCCAGCTTCACCACCAACACAAACTGGCAGGCCTATTCAGGAGAGTCCAGTCTGAGCTATTTCAGCCAGATGATCGGGCTGAATTTCCAGAATTTCGTGTCTGCCGCTGTGGGAATTGTGGTGTTGTTCGCATTGATCCGCGGATTCGTCCGCGTGAAGGAGAGGGGACTGGGAAACTTCTACACCGACATGACAAGGACAGTCCTTTACATACTGATTCCGCTGTCAGTGGTGGTATCTCTTGCCATTGCCTCCCAGGGTGTTCCGCAGACCTTTAAGCAGTACGATGAGGTACAGCTGGTGGAACCGGTGGTGGTGGAACAGGAGGACGGCACCGCCGCAGAGGTCACAAAGGGAGTCGTTCCTCTGGGACCGGCTGCCAGCCAGATTGCCATTAAGCAGCTGGGAACCAACGGCGGAGGTTTCTGGGGCAACAACTCGGCGCACCCCTTTGAGAACCCCACTCCGTTATCCAACTTATTTGAAATGATTTCCCTGCTTCTCATACCGGCGGGCCTGTGCTTTACCTTTGGCAGGAATGTGAAGGACAAGAGACAGGGCGTGGCGGTGTTCCTGGCCATGTTCATCATGCTGGCGGCAGCGCTGGCCATTGTGGGCTGCAGTGAACAGGCCGGCACCCCCCAGATAGCCCAGGACGGCGCGGTCTATATGGGGACTGAGGGACAGGCAGGCGGTAATATGGAAGGTAAGGAAACCAGATTTGGCATAGCCACATCCGGGACATGGGCTGTATTTACCACGGCTGCTTCCAACGGCTCGGTCAATTCCATGCACGACAGCTACACGCCGTTTGGCGGACTTGTTCCTATGCTGCTGATGCAGCTGGGAGAGGTGGTATTCGGCGGTACGGGCTGCGGGCTCTACGGTATGCTGGGGTTTGCCATCCTTACAGTGTTTATAGCGGGGCTGATGGTGGGGCGTACGCCGGAGTACCTGTGCAAAAAGATAGAACCCTTTGAGATGAAGATGGCTGTGCTGGTCTGCCTTGCGACCCCTGTGGCCATCCTGGTGGGCAGCGGTATCGCCACGCTGCTTCCGTCCACCCATGACAGCCTGAATAATCCGGGAGCCCATGGATTGTCAGAGGTCCTTTACGCGTATTCATCCGCAGGCGGCAACAATGGTTCCGCATTTGCAGGATTTAACGCAAATACGCCCTTCCTGAATGTGAGCATCGGACTGATTATGCTGTTTGTAAGGTTCCTGCCCATGTTTGCCACCCTGGCCATTGCAGGCAGTCTGGCGGCAAAGAAAAAGGTAGCAGTCAGCTCCGGCACCCTTCCCACCCATAATGCCATGTTTATCTTCCTTTTGATTTTCGTGGTACTGCTGGTAGGGGCCCTCAGCTTTTTCCCGGCCCTGTCACTTGGCCCGGTGGCTGAGTTTTTCCAGATGATAGCATAGGGAGGTCAATGAGACATGAATGAACAAAAAAAGAGTATATTTTCCAATCATGAGATTATGTGCAGGGCCCTTAAGGATTCCTTTATTAAACTGAATCCAAGGACCCAGATAAAGAATCCGGTCATGTTTATGGTTTTTGTATCCGCCATCCTGACCTTTGTGATGTTCCTGTTTTCTCTGGCAGGTATCAGGGACGCTGCGCCGGGTTATATACTGGCCATATCCGTCATCCTCTGGTTTACGGTTTTATTCGGTAACTTTGCGGAAGCCATAGCAGAGGGAAGGGGAAAGGCCCAGGCAGATGCCCTGCGTGCAGGCAGAAAGGATACCATGGCATCCAGGATTCCTTCGGCTGACCGCAAAAGCGAGGCCGTCAGGGTGAAATCCACGGAACTGAAAAAGGGGGACCTTGTCTATATTAAGGCAGGGGAACAGATACCGGCAGACGGCGACGTGGTGGAGGGCGCCGCGTCGGTGGATGAGAGCGCCATTACCGGCGAGTCAGCTCCAGTAATCCGGGAAAGCGGCGGTGACAGAAGTGCCGTCACAGGAGGCACCACGGTTATATCCGACTGGATCGTGGTGCGGGTCAGCAGCAATCCGGGCGAGGGCTTCATGGATAAAATGATTGCAATGGTGGAAGGAGCTTCCCGCAAAAAGACCCCCAATGAGCTGGCACTGCAGATTTTTCTGGTGGCATTGTCTATTATCTTTGTGCTTGTTACCATGTCCCTGTACTCCTATTCCGTGTTCTCCTCCGTGGAGGCAGGAGCAGCCAATCCCACATCCATCACCAATCTGGTAGCGCTTTTAATCTGTCTGGCGCCCACTACCATTGGCGCTCTGCTGTCTGCCATCGGTATCGCGGGAATGAGCCGCCTGAACCAGGCCAATGTGCTGGCCATGAGCGGCAGGGCCATTGAGGCGGCCGGAGACGTAGATACCCTTTTGCTGGATAAGACGGGTACCATAACACTTGGAAACCGCCAGGCAGACGCCTTTATTCCGGTGGACGGCCACAAGGAAATGGAGCTGGCAGATGCGGCCCAGCTGTCATCCCTGGCAGACGAAACTCCTGAGGGACGCAGCATTGTGGTTCTGGCAAAGGAGCGCTTCGGAATCCGCGCAAGGAATATGGAGGAGCTTCAGGCCTCCTTCGTGCCCTTCACTGCCAAGACCAGGATGAGCGGCATTGACTACAATGGAAATGAGATCAGAAAGGGCGCGGCTGACGCCATTAAAGCCTATGTGGACCGGCATGGAGGCGCGTTCAGCAGGGAATGCGAGGACATCGTAAAGCGGATTGCAAACCAGGGAGGAACACCTCTTGTGGTGGCAAAGAACGGACGCGTTATGGGTGTGGTGGAGCTTAAGGACATTGTGAAGCAGGGTGTGAAGGAAAAGTTTGCGGATTTAAGGAAAATGGGAATCAGAACCATTATGATTACCGGCGATAATCCGCTGACCGCTGCCTCCATTGCGGCTGAGGCCGGTGTGGACGATTTTCTGGCAGAGGCAACCCCGGAGGCCAAATTAGACATGATACGGGATTACCAGGCCAGGGGCCATCTGGTAGCCATGACCGGCGACGGTACCAATGATGCCCCGGCCCTGGCCCAGGCAGATGTGGCGGTGGCCATGAATACAGGCACACAGGCAGCCAAGGAAGCCGGAAACATGGTGGACCTGGATTCATCCCCCACCAAGTTGATTGAGATAGTGAAGATAGGCAAGCAGCTTCTCATGACAAGGGGATCCCTGACCACCTTCAGCATTGCCAATGACGTTGCCAAGTATTTTGCTATCATCCCGGCACTGTTTATGGGATTGTATCCGGGACTGTCAGCCCTCAATATAATGGGGCTTCACAGTGCAAACAGCGCCGTGTTCTCGGCTATCATATATAACGCCCTGATTATTGTGGCCCTGATTCCCCTGGCTCTTAAGGGAGTCAGGTACAGGGAAGTCTCTGCGGCCCGGATGCTGTCCGGGAATCTCCTGGTCTATGGACTGGGGGGAATCATCATTCCGTTCATAGCAATCAAGGCAATCGACGTGCTGATCACGGCCGCAGGGCTGGTGGTGTGATGTGTGAAGGAAGCAGATGCAGACAGCAGAATCAGTCAAAGTTAGGAGAATGTTTATGAAAACAGTAAAATCAGTATTGCCAAAAATGGCAGGTTTTTTCCTGGTCATGTTAATCATAACAAGCGTCATTTACCCGGCGGTCATCACGGCTGCGGCCAATGTGGCATTTGGCCATGAGGCCAACGGATCGGTGATTGTGGGCAAGGACGGCACTAAATATGGAAGCGCCCTTCTGGCCCAGGAGTTTACCGGAAACCAGTATCTTTGGGGCAGAGTCATGAATGTGGATACAGGGACATTTACAGACGAAAACGGAGAGCCTCTGGCATATGCAGGTGCCTCCAACAAGACACCGGCAGGCAGTGAGCTTGAAGCCATGATAGCTGAGCGGGTGGAGAAAATCAGGGCAGCCCATCCGGAAAAGGGAGAGGAGCCCATTCCTGTGGACCTTGTAACCTGCTCAGGCAGCGGACTGGACCCGGAAATTTCTCCCGCGGCAGCCGGCTACCAGGCAGAGCGGATTGCCAGGGAACGGAATATGGCGGTGGAGGATGTGGAGGCCGTCATCAGCAGGTATACCACGGGCAGGTTCCTGGGAATGTTCGGAGAACCCAGGGTGAATGTGCTGAAAGTGAATCTGGCTCTGGATGGACTGATTTAAACATGATTTGCTTATGGTGTATAGAGTTGCCGTGCATTGCGGCAGCTCTACAGCTGTTTTAGAGAACGGAGCAATAGAAAGGAGAAATGGCTTATGGACGGGCAGCGGGATGAGAGACCGGACCCTGAGCTGCTTTTAAAGCAGAATTTCCCCAGGGAAAGTGACAAGGGAAGGGGACGGCTTAAAATATTCTTCGGATACGCGGCCGGAGTAGGCAAGACATACGCCATGCTGGAGGCTGCCCGGCAGGAAAAGGCAGCGGGACGGGATGTGGTGGCCGGATACATAGAGCCCCATGACAGGCCGGATACAATGGAGCTGCTGGCCGGAATGGAGCTGCTGACCCCAATGGCGGTAACGTATAAGGGAATCATCCTGAAGGAATTTGACCTGGATGCGGCCCTTATGAGAAGGCCGGATTTGATTCTGGTGGATGAGCTGGCCCATACCAATGCCCAGGGCTGCCGTCACAAAAAGCGCTACCAGGATGTGATTGAGCTGCTGGACGCCGGAATCAACGTGTACACCACGGTCAATGTGCAGCACCTGGAGAGCCTTCATGACATCGTGGCATCCATTACCCATGTGCGGGTATATGAACGAATCCCGGACGATATCTTTGATGATGCCGGACAGGTGGAGCTGGTGGACATTGCGCCGGAGGAACTGAGACAGCGCCTGGAGGAAGGGAAGATTTACCACAAAGACCAGGCGGACAAGGCGTCTGTCCGCTTTTTTACAGTGGAAAACCTGTCTGCCCTGCGTGAAATAGCCTTAAGGCGGACAGCGGACCGGGTCAACCGGGAGGTGGTCAGGGAGCGGGATGCGGCGGGCAAGGATTATTACACCGGTGAGCACGTGCTGGTCTGCCTGTCCCCCTCCCCCACCAATGCAAGGGTAATCAGGACTGCGGCCAGGATGGCAGGGGCGTTTCACGCGGATTTTACAGCGGTTCTGGTGGAAACAGCGGATATGAAAAGGGAACATGCAAAAATCAGCAGGAGCATGGAGGCCAATATTAATCTGGCCAAGCAGTTCAGGGCCAATGTGATTACCCTTTACGGGGATGATATTGTACAGCAGATTGCGGGCTATGCCAGAAGGAACGGCATTTCCAAGATTGTCATAGGCAGGACGGTGAGGAAACGCAGTTTCCTCCACTTGAAGCCCACCATAATTGACCGTCTCATCAAGGCCGTACCCAACATGGATGTATACGTGATACCGGATGCCGCGGCCAGGGAGAACGGAAAGATTAAAAAGCCGGAAAACGGACGGAAATACAGCATGGATATCTTAAAGACAGGCCTTATCATGGCGGGATGTACCTTTCTTTCCATGGTACTGGACCACTACAAGCTGGGCATCATCAATGTGGCCATGATTTACATGATGGGGACCATGCTGGCAGCTTATGTCACCAGGGCCGGTACCTATGGTCTTCTGGCTTCCGTGGCATCGGTGCTGCTGTTCAACTTCTTTTTCACGGCGCCGCGCTACACCTTTCAGGCAGACGGCAGTATTTATCCTTTTACCTTTGCGGCCATGCTTGTCTGTGCCCTGATTACCAGCTCCATGGCGGCCAGGCTTAAGCGGGAAGCAGAGAAAAGTGAGGCTGAATCGGGGTATATGCAGATTCTGTTTGGTATCAACCGGAATCTGAGAAAGGGAACCACCCGTGAAGAGATACTGGATATATGCGGAAGGCTGGTACAGAGCTTATTAAAACGCAACATTGTTATATACGATATGCTGGACGGGAAAATGAACCGGATGAAGATATATCCGGCCTCGGAAAGAGAGGACGCGTCCTGCCTTACCTCCCTGTTTAAGAACCCGGACGAGATGGCTGTGGCGGCCTGGGTCTATAAAAACCATCATAAGGCCGGAGCCACCACAGATACACTGCCGGGAGCCAGGGCCAGATATACGCCCGTATATAAGGACGATACGGTCTATGCGGTCATTGGTGTGGAGATGAAAGGGGGAGACATCATTAAGCCCAATGACAAGAATGTCTTAAATATCATTGCCGAGGAGACTTCCTACCGGTTAAAGGATATGAGCGGGCCGCGTATTTGCAGATAATTTATACAATACCGTGAACCATGGATAGAATCTTTACGCTATCTGGTAGTATCCTTTAAGCAGGAAGAGAGGGAATTGCCATGACAGCTAAAATGATATTTAAGTTAAAGAGTCCCGTGGGACAGAAGATAGATAATTTGTGTGAACGCTTTCCGCTGATTTCCAGCGTAATTGTGCAGCTGGCCGCGGCCATATTCATGGTAGGGGTGGTGACCTCTGTGGGACTGATAGGGGGGACCGTCATATGGCTGTTTTATAAGGCATTCGGAGTCATGTAGGCATGGCGGAGGGACCGGTTTGATTTGACATGGCCGGTATTCATGGTATAGTATTTAGTATAAAGAGGGGGATAAAGATATCTTTATAGAATCTTTATGCCCCCTTAATACATTTTCTCTAGTTTCTTTATATGGTTCTCTTTTACAATAGAATTGGGAACATATAAATGAAAGGAGGAGATCGTATGTTATTCCATAAAAATAAATGTATCGTAATCGCGGGCTGCGGACCGTTGGGGGCTGCGCTGGCAAAGTCATTATATAAGAAAGGTCATAAAGTTGTGGTGCTGGATAAGGACAGGGAAAGCTTCCGTTACCTGCCGGAGGAGTTCAGGGGGTATGAGATGGAAGGGGACCCAACGGATCCCCAGGTCTTAAAGGCAGCCGGGATTGAGGATGCAGGTCTGTTTATCGCATCCACCCAGGATGACAATACCAATCTCCTGCTGGCTCAGATTGCCAGCCGTATTTTCCATGTGAGCCAGGTCTATGCCCGTCTGGATGACACCGGAAGGCACCAGCTGGTTACGGATCTGCCTGTTAAACCCATCAGTCTCTATGATTTGTCAGCGGATGATTATGGACGTCTGGCAGAGACAGTGAGCAGGGAGGTGGCTGTGTGAGCATGAAGATAGCAGTGGCGCTGGGGGGAGAATATGCGGATTTTCTCATCGGCCTTCTGATGGAGAAAAAATATAAGGTAACTGTGATCGATCCGGACAAAGCATTCTGTGAGCATCTCTGCGCCTCCTACAATGTGAACGCGGTTCTGGGAGATCCCTGCAGGCAGTTTATTCTGGAGGAAGCAGGTATCCGCAATTATGATGTTATCCTGGCCCTGGGCCGGGAGGACACGGATAATTTTGAGATATGCCAGATGGGCAGGAAGGTCCTGGGAATCAAACGGTCCGTCTGCCTGGTGCACAACCCCAGGAACGCGGCTCTGTTTGAGGAGCTGGGAGTGGACAGGGCAGTGAACCTGCCCATGATCCTTGCCCAGGCCATTTTAGGGCAAAAGCAGGAAGAGGGAGAGTAAAAGGAGTTATGTTATATAGTTGGGACTGGGTTCTGGACTTTGTAAAGGCATGTGCAAAAATGGCTGTCATATGGGTGATTTCCACCATACTGGCCATTGTGCTGGACAGCTGCGGGATCAGGGCGGAGAACCTGCTTTTAGTATATCTGCTGGGGGTGCTCATCAGCATACTGGCTACCAGCAGCCTGGCCTGGGCCCTGTGCGCGGCCATTGTCTTTACCTTTACGTTCAACTATCTCTTTACGGAGCCAAAGCTTACGTTCCATATGGATGATGTGAACTACGTGGTATCCTCCATTGTCTTTGTGGCGGCTGCCTCTATTGTGGCCACCCTGGTGGTGAAGCTGCAGAAGCAGATGCAGATTGCCAACAAAAAGAGAGAGATTACGGCCAGGATGAATGAGATAGGAAGCGGATTCCTGAATCTGTCCGGTTACCAGCAGATTAAGGAGTACAGCGAAGAAAGCCTGTCCAATCTGACCGGAAAGCCGGTGAGCGTCCTGTTGAAGGAGGACGAGAAAAAGGAATTTCCCAATTACATGGCGGAATGGTGCTACAGGCAGTCCATTCCCTGCGGTCATGGAGAATGCCAGTTTCCGGATGACAATGGGCTGTACGTGCCTATCCGCAACCGGGAAAAGACCTACGGTGTGATTATATTTGACTGTGAGGGCTGGACCTTAAGCGAAGAGGAAAAGATATATGTGGACACGGTCATTTCCCAGCTGACCCTGGTTATTGAGAGGGAGCTGCTCAGCCGGGAGAAGGAAAATACCAGGATTCAGGTAGAGCGGGAACGGTTAAAGAGCACCCTTTTAAGGAGCATATCCCACGACCTGCGCACGCCTCTTACAGGAATTACCGGCAGTGCGGGATTTCTTCTGGACAATCTGGGCATCATGGATGAAGCTACGATTAAGAGCATGCTGAAGGATATATGCTCGGATTCCGAATGGCTCAGCACCATGGTGGAAAACCTGCTGAACCTGACGCGAATCCAGGAGGGCCGTCTGGATATCAATAAAAAGAAGGAAGTGGTGGACGACCTTGTGGCCTCCGCTGTCCGGCTGGTTTCCAACCGGGTGGGGAACCATACACTTAAGATGGAGACGCCGGAGGACATACTTCTGGTATCTGTGGACGGGAGACTGTTCATCCAGGTTCTGGTCAATCTTCTGGACAATGCGTTCCGCCATTCCGGGACCGGCACCACGGTGACCCTCAGGGTAAAACAGGATGGAAATTGCCTGAAGTTTGTGGTTTCAGATAATGGAATAGGGATTCCCAATGATAAGATAGATAAGATTTTCGATAATTTCTTTACCACTGCTTATGAGAACGGGGATAAGCAGCGGGGCGTGGGCCTGGGGCTTACCATATGCAAGGCCATGGTGGAGGCCCAGGGCGGCACCATCAGGGCCTTCAACAGCCCCCAGGGGGGAGCTGTATTTGAAGTATCAATGCCAATGGAGGACAGGAAGGATGAATGAGACAACGATCCTTGTCATTGAGGATGACAAGAGCATACAGAATTTTATGAAGATATCCCTGAAGACAAGGGGTTACGCTTATATATTGGCTGATAACGGACTGTCCGGCATATCCCTCTTTTACGCGGATCATCCGGACCTGATTCTGCTGGATTTGGGACTGCCGGATATCGACGGCATGGAGGTGCTGCGCCAGATCCGCCAGAAGTCCGATGTGCCTATTATCGTGGTTTCCGCCAGGGGACAGGAGCGGGAGAAAATAAGCGCCCTGGACCAGGGAGCGGACGACTACGTGACTAAGCCCTTCAGCGCCGAGGAGCTGCTGGCCAGAATCCGCGTGGGGCTGCGCCATAAGAGCTCCACGGTGAACCACCAGGAGCAGGAGTTCTGTCTGGACTATTTCCGGCTGGATTTTGAAAAGCGTAAACTGTATGTCCATGACCAGGAAGTACATCTGACTCCCCTGGAATATAAGATGATGGTCCTTCTGGTGAATAACAGCGGCAAGGTGCTGACCCATCATTATATCCAGCAGGAGGTGTGGGGATATGACACCACGGATGATTACCAGTCCCTGCGGGTGTTCATGGCAAATATACGGAGAAAGATTGAGGATAACACGGCCAATCCCAGGTTCATACTCACAGAGGTGGGCGTGGGGTACAGGTTTGTGGATGAATAGAAGGAACCCAAGGGTGCAGCAGTTCAGATACGTTCCAGGATATACCGGGAAGCAGGCGTCAAAAGAGGCAGGCGGACCGGTATTTTTTTGAATATTTTTTCTGGAAGTAAAATAGTCTTGAAAAAATCCCCTAAACTGATTAAACTGATACCATGAGAATATTATATGAAAAAACGCTGGACGGGGTATGCCTCCAGCGTTGTTATGGTTTGGACAAAATTCTGGAGATACCGGGGACGGTTGATGGCATGCCTGTGACCGAGTTTGCAGGCTACCTTTTTTCGGATACAGTGCGCAGGCGGGAACCGCCGCCCTGTGAATATCTGGGGGAGCCGGAGCTTTGCGGCAGCCGGGTGGAGGAAATCATACTGCCTGATACAATCAGGAAGGTGGGAGCCTATGGTTTCTATAACTGCAGCGGCCTGAAGCGGCTCTCATGCAGCAGCGCCGTGGAGGACTGGGGAGCCGGGGTATTTACCGGCTGTACAGGTCTCAGGTGCCTGGATATCCGCGTTGCGGAGGGCAGGAAGTCCTGTTTTAAGGATATCCTGTCGGAGCTTCACCAGACCCTGTCCGTAAATTACAGGTCCGGTTCGGGGACGCTCCTGGCAAAGCTTATATTTCCGGAATTTTTTGAGGAGTCCGTGGAGAACACACCGGCCCGCATCATCATGAGGGAAATGCACGGCTGCGGCCATATGTACCGGTACTGTTTTGACGGAGGGGATTTCCGTTTTGATGAATATGACAGGCTGTTTCCACATGTAAAGGTCCAGGAAAAGCCGGAGCTGGCAGTGCGTCTGGCCCTGTACCGCCTGTACTGGCCCTGCGGTTTAAGGGAAAGTGCAGAGGATGAGTACTGGGATTATGTAAGGACTCATGCCGGTGAAGGCGCAAAGGGGCTGATAGAGCGGGGAGAGCGGGATATCCTGGGCTTCATGGCCCGGTCAGCCCGGCTGGGAGACGCTGAGATCAAGAAGATGATAGATGCCGCCGCCAGGTCCGGTGATGCCCAGTCTTCCGCCCTGTTGCTGGATGTGAAGCACAGCCGCCGTAAGGCGGCAGGCAGGACCGGATGGGGCGGGGTGGAGCCGCGCGGCGGACGGGAACGGACATTTGAATTATAAATGCCGCAACCGTCATAACTTAAGTCAGTAAAGCATCAGTTTATAAAATAAAATATACCAGGAGGATAATAATGGCTAAGAATACAATAGGACAGGAATTACAGGAACAGCTTACATGGGCGTTCCCTCATATTGGAAAGGATAAACCGGAGCAGGCGGGAAAGGCGTTCAAATACTGCGAGGGCTATAAGGAATTTCTGGATGCGGGAAAGACCGAGCGGGAGTGTGTGAAGGAAGCTGTAAAGATGCTTAAAAAGGCAGGCTATAAGCCCTTTGACTCCAGGGAATCCTATAAGCCTGGTGATAAGGTGTATTATGTGAACCGCGGTAAATCACTGATTGCCACCACATTTGG
>ENA-OPSU01000605-OPSU01000605.1-human-gut-metagenome-genome-assembly--contig:-NODE-605-length-18329-cov-3.905221_pt1 | contig 18329 bp, 16 predicted proteins | sample MGYA00241811_ERZ501913 | MGnify/ENA primary metagenome ERZ501913 (study PRJEB25962, sample SAMEA2042113) | human gut metagenome | biome: human gut; feature: human-associated habitat; material: faeces...
GCGCAGTCAATACAGTAGACGCCATGACTGCCTCCATTGAGCGCATTGATTATGACGTGCTGCAGAAGATTACGGACCGTATATTGAAGGAAGTTAAGAATGTGAACAGGGTGTGCTATGATTTGAGTCCGAAGCCTACGGCTACGATTGAGTGGGAATAAGCAAAAAGTGGATATGAGGGCCCGCAAACCCGCATAAACACTGGGTTTTTGATTTTCAAATTCCCCATTTGATAGCAGATTGATAGCACTCGTCAAATCCCGATTTATTGAGTTTGAAAAGAAAAATTGGGTGGCTTGCGAGTAGCCTAAAAATCCTCATCTTTTTATTCGTAAGTAAAAGGTCTAACTGATTTTTGCTGATCAGTTAGACCTTTTTTATTTTGCTCTCATTTATCTGAATTATCTGATTTTGTGCAACAAATGACCTTTCCTGTGGCCTACAAGTGAGAGGGTTAAATCAGGCCCTCCGGCGGCATCTTGGCGCGGATCTGGCTGCTGTCGTACTCCGGGTAGTGGTAGCGCCAGCGGTCGTACTCCTCCTGGGAGATCTCTCCGGCCTCCAACTTGGCGGCCTGTTCCCGCCAGGCCCAGAGCATCTCATGCAGCCGGGCAGCATCCTTGTTTTTGCGGAAATCCACCTGCAGGGAAAGTACGCCATCCTGTTCCGTGACCTTCAGCCCGTAGTTGTCCTCAAGGGCAAACAGGGTGTGCATGAGCCCAACATAGGAGTCTATGTCCGGGACGGAAAGGGCATGGGGCGAGACATCCAGTACCTGAGCCAGGGCAGCAGTAAGGTCTGCCTTAGGGGTTCTTGATCCTGTTTCATATTGAGCAAGGCGCACATCAGCGGACTTCTCCGGGAAGCCCAGCGCCATGCCGAGATATTTTTGTGTCATCCCTCGCAGGAGACGGAAAAAGTGAATCCGTTCGCCAATCGCCATACATCCAGCTCCCATCTATGGTTGTTCTTATATGAAACATAGCATATTTGCTTAGTTTTGTCAAGATAATTTAAGCAAATTTATTTAACAATATTTCTTCCAAAAGGCTTGAACTAAGCTTATATGTATAGTATTATAAGGATGCTAAGCGAATAAGCTTAGATAATATAGCAAATCAAATGGCCCGTCAGATTTTTGGTTGCGAAACCGAGAAAAAGTGGCGGACATAAGTAAGGAGGCATTTATGAAACACGAAAACCGCAGGAAGCAGTCACCAACAACGAAGAAAGGAAGGTATTTACCATGGCAAACCAGATTTTTATGCGCGTCAATGAAGTGGCCGAGGAGTTGGGCGTATCCGTGCCCTACGCCTATAAGCTCATCCGGCAGATGAACGAGGAACTGGCGAAAACCGGCTGCATCACGATTTCCGGCCGGATCGACCGCAAGTTCTTCCACGAGAAGTTTTATGGCACGAGAACCGAAACAGCGAGAAAAGGGGAGTAATCATGGCAGCGTTTAAAAACAAGGACAACGGCACCTGGTATGTGCAGTTCCGCTACACTGACTGGAAGGGGGAGCGCCAGCAGAAGCTCAAAAGGGGCTTTGCCACCAAGCGGGAGGCGCTGGAATGGGAACGGGAGTTCCTGATGGAAAAGCAGGCCGATGTGAATATGACCTTTGAGAGCTTCGTCGCCCTCTATGAGAGGGACATTAAGCCCAAGCTGAAGCTCAATACCTGGCTTACCAAGGAGAGCATCATCAAAAAGAAGATCCTGCCCTATTTTGCCAAGCGGAAGCTGTCGGAGATCACGGCCAAGGACATCATGCGCTGGCAGAACGAGATCCGGGAAATGCGGGACTGCCACGGCAAGCCTCTGTCCAAAACCTACCTGAAAACGGTTCACAATCAGCTCAGCGCTATTTTCAACCATGCTGCCCGGTTTTACGGTCTGAACCTCAACCCGGCCCGGCAGGCGGGCAACATGGGGGCGGAGGAACGGAAGGAGATGCTGTTCTGGACCCGGGAGGAGTACACCAAGTTTTCCGAGGCCATGATGGATAAACCACTGTCCTTCTACGCCTTTGAAGTTCTGTACTGGTGTGGTGTCCGGGAGGGGGAGCTGCTGGCTCTGACCCCGGCGGACTTCGACTTTGAAAAGCGCACTCTCACCATCAACAAGTCGTACCAGCGGATCAACAAGCAGGATGTCATTACCACGCCCAAAACGCCCAAGAGCAACCGGGTGATCCAGATGCCCCAGTTCCTGTGTGACGAGTTGCAGGACTACCTCAAGCAGCTCTACGGCGTGGAGCCGGACAGCCGGATGTTTCCCATCAGCAAAAGCTATCTCCATCGGGAAATGGACCGTGGCTGCAAGCAAACAGGGGTGAAAAGGATTCGCATACACGATTTGAGACATAGCCACATCAGTTTGTTGATTGACATGGGCTTTACCGCCCTGGCCATCGCAGAGCGCGTGGGGCACGAGAGCATCGACATCACCTACCGCTATGCCCATCTGTTCCCCACTCGTCAGGTGGAAATGGCCGACAAGCTGGATTCACTGAAAAACGAGAAAGGAGTGTAAGAAAATGTCCAAGAAGAACTATGACAACCACAACCGCTGGAGAAACAAGACGGTGGCCTTCCGGGTGTCGGAGGAGGAAGATCTCCAGCTGGAAGCCCTGGTGAAGCTCACCGGCCTGACCAAGCAGGACTACATCATCCGGCGGCTGCTGGAACGGGATGTGGTGGTCCAGGGTAACCCCAGGGTCTATAAGGCCCTGCGGGACCAGCTGGCCGCTGTGCTGGACGAGCTGCGCCGGATCGAAGCCGGGCAGGGCGTGAACGATGAGCTGCTGGACACCATCCAGATGATCGCTACCATTATGAACGGAATGCAGGAGGACTTTGCCTATGACCGATGAGAAAAAGAAAATGACCGCCCATGGCTCATCTGTTGGCGCAGATGATGGGCAGTCAATCTCTACAAATTCCAAGTTTACTATACCAGACCCGGACGAAAAAAGCAATTCCCCGGAAAGAGATTTGGAGGAACTTTACCGGAAAATGCGCCGCATGAGCGACTCGGCTTACCTGCATACTGTGACCCTGGATGAGCTGATGGACGATGTGTTCGAGGGCAAGTCTGCGGTGATTGAGAACCTGCTTTATACAGGAGCGTACATCCTTGCCGGAGCGCCCAAAATCGGCAAGTCTTTCCTGGTGGCGCAGCTTGCCCACCATGTCAGTACCGGGCAGGACTTGTGGGGCTACAAGGTCCATCAGGGGACTGTCCTCTATCTTGCTCTGGAAGATGACGAGAGCCGCTTACAGCGCCGGATGTTCCGTATGTTCGGAGTGGAGGGGACAAGCTCCCTCCACTTCGCCACCAACGCTAAAATGATCGGCGGCGGCCTGGATGAACAGCTGGAAAAGTTTGTTCGGGAACACTGCAATATCAAACTCATTATCGTGGATACCCTGCAAAAAGTCCGGGAGTCGGTGAGTGACAGTTACAGCTACTCCAGCGACTATGAGGTGATCGGCAAGCTGAAACAATTTGCTGACCGATATGGCATCTGCGTCCTGATCGTCCACCATACCAGAAAGCAGCCTGCGGGAGACAGTTTTGAGATGATTTCCGGTACAACCGGCCTGCTGGGCTGCGCGGATGGGGCGCTCCTGATGCAGAAGGAAAAGCGGACAGATAGCAAGGCGACTCTGGAGGTAGTAGGCAGAGACCAGCCGGATCAGCGGCTGTATCTGAGCAAAGACCAAGAAAGCCTGATTTGGGAGCTTGACCATGCAGAGAATGAGCTTTGGAAGCAGCCTCCGGACCCGGTGCTGGAAGCCGTGGCAAAGATCGTGTCTGCCGAGAATCGGGAATGGGAAGGCAGTCCCACCGAGCTGGCCCAGGCGATTCAAACGGATATGGCAGTAAACCGGCTCACCAAGCATTTGAATGTGAATGCCAGCCGCCTGCTGGAAGAACATCAGGTAAAGTACGAGAACAAAACTAAGCACGCCGGACGGCGTATCCGGCTGACTTACATGGTGGTGGAATCACCTGCGTTTGAAGTAATCGAGTAAAGCGCGACGCTCGCAACGGTCGCGACGGTGTTTTGAGGGGTACTCCAAGCACCGTTGCGACCGTCGCCACCGTCGCGGAAGGAAAAAACTGGGGTGGTCTTTTGCCACCCCGTCTTCCAGGAGGGTTCCCCATTTTAGGGTACTCTAAAAGCGCCATATCATGTCGCATTTCACGATACCCTATGCCCCGAAACAGGGCACCGGGTACAGGGCAAAAAGCGTTCGGAGAATGCGCAGCCACAGAATGAAATTCTGTGTTCAAAAGGGGCTTGGGGGCGCTGCCCTCAACAAGCAGACGGCAGGAAATGTGAGTGTGTATTAACACTCGCATTGCTTGCCAGTCTTGTGTGTGGCTATCCACACGCATTGCTTGCCTGTATCTAAAACAACCGAAACGGCCCTTGTGCCGCTGCGGAAAATCAACTGAAATTCAAGTATTGGGAGGTAACGAGTATGAGAAAGATTCTGTCCTGTGAGTTCAACCCGGACACTGCCTGCGTGGAGCTGTGTCTGGAGGACGGGACACTGCTCTCCATCGACTGCACGGCCGTGGAGAACGAACTAGCAAACAGTATGTACCAGCGGTCGGAGCTAGACTGGCTGATCTATAATGATCCACTGGCCTATGCTGAGCTGATTTTGAATGGTGACCCGGAACTATATCTAAAGGCTGTAACAAAGAAAGCTTCCTTGGACTGAATTTTCAATTAAGAAAAAGAAACCCGCCTGCATTCATACCACCTATATGGATGCGGACGGGTTATTTCTATTGAATTTCCTGTTCCAAATTCCGGAACAGTTCAGAATTGAAAAAATCCTCAATCGTGATTCCCAGACCATCGCAGAGTTTCTTGATTGTAGAAACTGTTGCGCTGCGGTTCCGACCACTAACGATGTTGTTTACTGTGGATTGGGTCACACCGCTCATGCTACAGAGCTTGTTGATGGAAATATCGTGCTCGCTGCACAGCTCCAAAATGCGCTCCTTAACAGCTTCACCGATGTTCATGGGTATCACCTCTCTTCACTGATGATGATACCCGGTTCCTCTTGAAAAGATTAACCCTTTTGAGTTAATATAACTCAAAAGGGTTGGAGGTCATAAGATGGGCATGAAGAGCTGTTTTTTCATCGGGCACCGGGAGGCATCGGAAGAAATTTATCCGGTATTGTATGCGGCTGTTGAGCAGCACATTGTTGAATATGGCGTCACAGAATTTATCGTCGGTCACTATGGTGGATTTGACCGCCTTGCAGCGTCAGCAGTCAAAGAAGCAAAGCGTTTCTACCCAGAAGTGAAGCTCATTTTGCTATTGCCGTACCATCCAGCAGAGCGTCCCATCTCAACGCCAGATGGATTTGACGGAACATTCTATCCGCCTGGAATGGAGGGTGTTCCACGCAAGGTTGCAATCGTGAGGGCAAATCGCTATGTTGTAGATCATGTAGACTATCTCATCGCCTATGCCTGGCACCCAGCCAGCAACGCGCGGGAGCTGGTTGAATATGCTCGGAAAAGGCAGCGAAATCTCTGCCTTTCCATAACATTGATAAAGCCTGATAATTAGATATCGAATTGAGTTTTTCACGAAAATGTGATAAAATAAATCCAAGCATTTCTTGCTTTGGAGGGACTAAAATGGCGATTTGTTATGACCGCTTATTCCATCTGATGATTGATAAAAAGATAAGCAACGCACAGCTAAAAGAGAAGGCCGGTTTTAGTGCCAATATTATCACCCGCTTAAAGCGCAATGAGTATGTTTCTATCGAAAGTATCGAGAAGATTTGCCGCGTGATGGAGTGCGGCGTGGACGATATTCTGGAGTTTGTTCCGGAAGAAAAATAAGCAAGAATTTTGACAAAGTGGCTTGATTTTGAAGGTGACTTTCAGGATACAAGATTCTCGCAGGCTGAGAAGCTGTGAAAGATCGGATAGGAGTGTGGCTGTGATGGCGGCAGCAAACAAAACGGTTTGGGGAATCCATACGATGGACGATCCTCTTTTTTTGAATCAGAATCTAATTGCAATCGGCTGGGAAGAGATGGGCGACTTGTCGGCTATAAGTACATCCCGTGATGCCTACAAAGAAAAATATATCGCGGCCTATCCGGACGCTAAAAAAGGTTCGATTGCCACAAGTGCTGGAATGCTGTACCGATTTGTCCACGAGGTACAGGAAGGAGACTATGTGGTGTTCCCGTCCAAAATTGACCGTAAGATCAATATTGGGGTCGTGGAGAGTGCCTATTTCTATGAGGCTACCGCAGCACTGTATCCTAATCGCCGGAAAGTAAAGTGGCTCAAACATCTGCCGCGTACAGCCTTTTCCCAGGGCGCTCTGCATGAAGTTGGCTCGGCGCTGAGCTTTTTCCAGGTGAAAAACTATGCAGATGAGTATTTTAAGGCTCTGGATAAAGATTTCAAAGGCAATATTCTGGAGCCGGATACCGATGAGACAGTGGCGCAAACGGCAGACGAAATCATCGAGGCTACCCGAGATTTTATCTTGAAAGAGCTGAGCAAAAATCTGAAAGGTTATGATCTGGAGCCGTTTGTCGCAAATCTTTTGCAGGCCATGGGCTACCGCACGATCCTGTCTCCGCATGGTGGGGACAGCGGCATCGACATTACTGCCTATAAAGATGAGTTGCCGCCCCGCATTGTTGTTCAGGTGAAGAGCCAGGACGGAGACATCAAAGAGACAACCATCCAGTCCCTGAAAGGCGCTATGCGTGAAGGAGATTATGGTCTGTTCGTGACACTGTCCAACTATACCAAAAATGCGCAGAAATATCTGGATAGCACCCCTATTATTCGCGGCATTAACGGCACAGAACTTGTGGATCTCGTCTTGAAATATTACGATCAGCTCAGTGTCAAATACCGCAAAATGATCCCCCTGAAAATGGTGTACATCCCCGTTCCGCCAGAGGAGTAAATGGGAACCTGACAGGAAATTAAAAAGAGAACGGAGAGGTACCGATGGCAATCAAAAAGAGCGAAATTTACAGCCAGATATGGGCTGCATGTGATAAACTTCGGGGCGGTGTGGAACCTGCTCGTTATAAGGATTACATTTTGACACTGCTGTTTGTGAAGTATGTGTCCGACCGCTTCAAGAGCAGCGATAACTGGGACATTGAAGTACCGGAAGGCGGTAGTTTTGACGATATTGCCGCGCTCAAATATAAGAAAAACATTGGTGAAGGCATCAATATCATCATTGGCAAGCTGGCAGAAGCCAACGACTTGAAAGGCATTATCGACATTGCCGACTTCAACAGCGAGGAACTGGGCACCGACAAGGAAGCGGTAGATAAGCTCTCTGGTCTCGTGGAAATTTTCCAGAAACCGGAGTTGGACTTCACCAACAACCGCGCTGGCGGGGATGACATTTTGGGCGACGCCTACGAATTTTTGATGCGGAAATTTGCCCAGGATTCCGGCAAGAGCAAGGGCCAGTTCTATACGCCGGGCGAAGTCTCTCGGATTATGGCAAAGGTGATCGGTATTGATAAAGCCACCGATCCCAGCATGACAGTCTATGATCCTGCTTGCGGTTCCGGTTCGCTGCTGATTCGTGCGGCGGATGAGGCCCCCTGCGAGATCTCCATCTATGGGCAGGAAAAGGATAACTCCACCGCTGGTCTTGCCCGCATGAATCTGGTCCTACACAACAAGGGCGCTGGCGTCATTGTCGGCAATAAAAGCACCTTGTCTGCACCCCAGTATAAAGATGAGAACAACCCTGAACTGCTGAAAACCTTCAACTACATCGTAGTCAATCCACCTTTTTCGGATAAATCCTGGATGGATGGCATTACGATCCCTGATTCTTATGGGAGATACAGCGAGACTGTGTTGGGCGTGCCGCCGGAGAAAAATGGTGACTATGCTTGGCTGCTGCATGTCCTGAAATCCTTGAAATCCAACGGCAAGGCGGCGATCATTTTGCCCCATGGCGTGCTATTCCGTGGCAATGCCGAGGCTGACATTCGCAAAAAGATCATTGACCGGGGTTATATTAAAGGCATTATTGGTCTGCCTGCTAACTTGTTCTATGGCACAGGAATTCCTGCCTGTATCCTGGTGCTGGACAAAGAGGATGCTGCTGATCGTACCGGCATTTTCATGATTGACGCCAGCAAAGGCTATGTGAAGGATGGAAACAAGAACCGCCTGCGGGAACAGGATATTCACAAGATCGTGACCACCTTCCTTACAATGGATGAATCGGACCCTAAGTATGCCCGGTTTGTCCCAAACGAGGAGATCAAAGTCACCAACGAGTACAACCTGAATATCCCGCGCTATATTGACAGCAGCGAGCCGGAAGATTTACAGGACATCAATGCCCACCTGAACGGCGGCATTCCGGAGAGCGATGTGGACAGCATAGCGGAATATTGGGCGGTATACCCATCTTTGAAGGAAATCCTGTTTCAGCCGCTGCGTCCGGGGTATCTGCGTCCGGCGGTGGGCAAGAACGAAGTGGTTTCCACGATTATCTCCCATCCGGAGTTTATCCGCCATGCCGACCAGGTGGACGATGCCTATGCCCGATGGAAGGAGACCGTTACCCACGATTTGATGGAACTCAGCCGGGACATTCACCCCAAAGAGCTGATTGCCAAAATTTCCGAGCAGCTTCTGGATGATTTTGCCCAGGTATCGCTTCTCGACAAATACGATGTCTATGAAGTGCTGATGGAGTATTGGGCGGAGACCATGCAGGACGATGTGTATGCGGTCTGCTATGACGGCTATGAGGCCGGGCGAGAAATTGCCTATGAGTATGTGACCAAGAAGAAAAAAGAAAATGGCCAGACCATCGAGGTCAAGACCGATAAGATCAAGGGTTTTGAGGGTAAGCTGCTCCCCAAGGCTTTGATTGCTGAACACTTTTTTGAGGAGGATGTCAAGGCGCTGGATACCCTTCGCGGCCAATTGGATGAGGTGTCCGCCAAGCTGGAAGAACTGGCCGAAGAAAATGACGGTGAGGACGGACTGTTTGCTCAGCTGGATGATCTGAAAAAGGCCACTATCAGTGCCCGGATCAAGGCAATCAAGAAAGGCCCTGCCGCCAAGGAAGAATTGGCTGCATTAAAGGAGTATATGTCCCTGTTGGATGCCGAAAGCAATTACAAAAAGGCAATTAAGCAGGCCGAGGCAGACCTGGATACCAAACTGGAGAAAAAATACCCCCAGCTGACGCTGGAGGAGATTCGCCATCTGCTGGTGGAGGAAAAGTGGTTTGCCGCTATTTACAGTGGAATTGATGCCATTCACGAGGCGGTGTCTCATCATCTTTCTGCTCGTGTGACCCAGCTGGTAGAGCGGTATGAGTATACCCTGAAGGAATGTGAGGATGAAGTAGACCAGTACGAGACCAAGGTCAAATCTCATCTGGAAAGGATGGGGTTTGTATGGTGAGGGAAAGCGGTTGGAATACTGTCAAGCTGAAAGACATTTGTGATTTTATTGGGGGCGGAACTCCTAGCAAGCAAGTAGAAAATTTCTGGTGTGGAAATATACCTTGGATTTCGTCATCGGACCTAATAGAAAGCTCCATATGGGAAATTAATATCACTCGCCATATAACAGCAGAAGCAGTTGCTAAGTCGGCGACTCATATTTGCCCTAGAAACACTGTACTGGTGGTCTCTCGTGTTGGGGTTGGGAAGGTCGCCATAGCTCCTTTTGAAGTTTGCACAAGCCAAGATTTCACAAACTTGGTAAGTAAAAAACATGATGCGCGTTTTCTTGCCTATTGTATTCAGAACAAAATGAAAATAATGGCAGAAAAAACTCAAGGTACATCTATTAAAGGCGTAACAGTAGAAAATATCGCGCAAATGGAAATAGAGCTGCCTCCGCAAGAAGAACAAACCGCTATTGCTGAGGCTCTTTCCGATATAGACAACCTGATTTCCTCCCTGCAAAAGCTGATTGAGAAAAAGAAAGCCATCAAGCAGGGGACCATGCAGGAACTGCTCACCGGCAAAAAACGACTGCCGGGGTTTTCTGGGGAGTGGTCAAAACAGCAGTTAGGTGATATTTGCAATATTGTCAATGGAGGAACACCGTCAACTTCAATAGCAGAATTTTGGAATGGAAAGATTTTGTGGTGTACGCCGACAGATATTACAAGCTGCTCAACAAAGTATATTTACACTACCGAGAGCAAAATCACAGAAAGCGGATTGAAAGCTAGTTCAGCAACACTCCTGCCAAAAGGTGCATTGTTACTTTGCAGTCGAGCTACGATTGGCGAAGTGCGAATTGCAGGTAATACGATTTGCACTAATCAAGGCTTTAAGTCATTGGTTGTTCATCAGAACATTAGCAATGAGTGGCTATACTATATGGTGCATGTTTTGAAGTTCAATATGCTGGAAAAAGCCATTGGCTCTACTTTTTTGGAAATCTCGAAAAAAGATTTGGCTGAACTCGATATAATTGTTCCAGAGTTCACCGAACAGAAAGCAATCGCTCAAGTCCTTTCTGATATGGACAGCGAAATTGAGCTGTTGGAAAAGAAACTGGCCAAGTACCAGCAGATCAAGCAGGGCATGATGCAGGAGTTGCTCACCGGACGGATTCGGTTGGTGGATGCAGATGGCAAAGAACAGCCGAAAACTCAGATTCTTCAGGAAAAGCAGTCTCAACCGGCACACAATCAGCATTTTGATGATGCAGTCATGATTGCAGGAATTGTGAACGCTTTCTATTCTGAGAAGTATCCTCTGGGGCGTAAAAAAGTTCAGAAACTACTCTATCTGGTTCGACGCAAGGAGCAGGCGGATATTTCTGCCTTCCATAAAAAAGCGGCCGGCCCCTACGCTGATGAAGTCCGCTATAAAGGCGGCGAGCCGATTGCTCAGAAAAACAAGTATATCCAGGTCAGAAGAAGCGAAAAGGGTAGCTGTTTTGAAAAAGGTGTGCAAATGCAACAGGCGTTGACCTATTTGCAGGACTGGGGAAAGCAGGGAGATGTGGATTGGCTGGTGTCGCAGTTCCAGTACACAAGTGTCAATGAGCTGGAGCTTTTGGCAACGGTAGATATGGCAATCTGCGACTTGCGGCGGGAAGGTAAGGAAATTTCCGTAGCCTCGATTAAAGATTTGATTCGTTCTAATAAGGAATGGAGAGATAAACTGAAAAAGACCTATTTCCGAGATTCGGATATTCAGCAAGCAATTAAAAAGTGCGAAGATCTATTTGAAAGCTAATATCCACGGGAGGTGACATGTTTAATGCGTCTATTTCTAGATGAAGCAGGAAACACTGGTGGCATAACTGATAAGAATAAAAAACTAAATTATGGAACACAGCGCCATTTTTGTTTGGCAGCTGTTGTTACTCATGATATGCAAAGTGAACAGCTGCTTCGTCAGAAATATACAGCATTTAAGAGTCAATTTGCATCTGAGAAAGAGCTGAAAGGGAACTCCCTGTTTACAAAAGAAAATAACAATGCTCTAGAATACTTCTTGGACAATATTTTAGATGATATCCATTTTTCGATATGCTTGTATGATAAAAAATTCTACCTGGCATCGCTTTTGCTATTTGCCATTTTGGGAGAACAAGCAAGAGAACAGTTCCCGGTAGAATATTACTCGTTGGTGAGTGACCTTTCGCAAGAAAAAGATGAGCTATTTGCTACATTCTGCAAACTAACAAAGCGAGCTACAGAGACAAGTGTGCACGAACTGTTTGAATACTTAAAGAACTATTCATATCAACATATTCCAACGTCTGGAAATGGATTAGTTTGGGCTGTTTCAGAGATTCAGAACAGAGGAATTGAAGAAACGTTTGTAAATGACTTTCTAAAGTTTGGAAGTTATTCAAATCGGAAGTTTGCTAATCTTATTAATCTTAATGCTCTCTCAGAGTTGTTGGAAGTAATTGAAATTGAGCGCAACTGTGATACCAGAAAAATTGATATTGTTCATGATAATATTTCAGGTATCGATGAAATGTTAAAACAAGAACTTAAACATTTCGATGTGGCTGTTAAGTTTGCAGATAGTCAAGCAGAGGAACTGATTCAACTGGCAGACAATGTCGCAAGCATCTTTTGTAAAATAATAAATACCATCGTACGATGCTGGGATACAAAAACGGAGTGGTCACCTGAAAATGAGTGGATATTAACGCAGTCCGCACGATTCTTGAAAAAAATAGGAACGCGAAACATAAAGTTTACTGTTCCAATCCAAAGTTGGGCATTAACCTTTTGTGTGATGGATATGTTTGATCCCCAATACCCAAAGGAAATGCGCAAGAACCTATTTTTTAATCCAAGATACCAGTATTGGAACCAAGCAATTGTTCAAAATATTGCTGAGTTGGATTTTTCGCGACATGCAGCTTGCTTCGATGAATTATATTCAAACGAAGGAGGAAAGCCATGAGTATTGGCCAACGGGAAAAAGCCACGCAGAAGCGTGTCATAAAACTATTTGTCCAGGAACTTGGGTACACCTATCTGGGCGATTTCACCGAGCGAAAAAACGCCAATATTGAAACCGAACTGCTGACGAAATTTCTGACCCGCAAGGGCTATTCGCCGGTACTTATCAACCGCGCCTTGAAGGAGCTGCAAGATGCCGCCGGAGATCAGTCGGTGAACCTCTATGATTTGAACGAGCAGACTTATAAAAAGCTGCGCTATGGGGTCAAGGTCAGCGAGTCTGTCGGCCAGCATAAGATTACCGTCCAGTTTGTGGATTGGGAAAATCCGCTGGAAAATGACTTTTACATCGCCGAGGAAGTAACTATCAAGCATAAACGTCCGGATCTTGTGCTGTACATCAACGGTATCGCTTTTGCTGTCATAGAGCTGAAGCGCAGCACCGTTTCCATGTCGGAGGGTATCCGCCAGAACCTGACCAACCAGCGCCCGGATATGATTATGCAGTTTTTTGCCACCGTTGGGCTTGTCCTGGCAGGCAATGATTCGGAAGGGGCACGTTACGGCACTACTGGCACTCCGGAAAAGTATTATCTTTCTTGGAAAGAAGATTCCAATGCCAAAGATGAGGTTTCCGTAGCGGTACGCGCTCAAATCGGAAAATATCCCCTGCGTCTGGACAAAAACCTGATTTCTCTGTGCCGGAAAGAGCGGCTTGTAGAGTTGCTGCACAATTTTATCGTATTTGACAGCGGAGTGAAAAAGACCTGTCGGCCTAATCAGTTCTTCGGAAATATGGCAGCGCGGGATTTTATAAGGCGGCATGAGGGCGGCATCATCTGGCATACCCAAGGCTCCGGAAAATCCTTGACCATGGTGTGGCTCAGCAAGTGGATTAAGGAAAATATTTCTGACAGCCGTATCCTGATTATCACCGACCGGGACGAGCTGGATGTGCAGATCGAGCAGGTGTTTGCCGGGGTCAATGAGAGCATTGTCCGTATTCGCCGGGGAAGCGAATTGATTCAGAAGATCAACGACACCTCGCCTGTCATGATGTGCTCCCTGATCCACAAGTTTGGCAAGAAAAACAGAGGCAAGAGCGGCGAGACCGACTATGCTGGATTTATTGAAGAGCTGAAACGCTCACTGCCGGAAAACTTTTCTCCCAAAGGCGATTTCTATGTCTTTGTGGATGAATGCCACCGTACCCAATCCGGCAAACTCCACAAAGCGATGGAAACCATTTTGCCGAATGCCACCTTTATCGGCTTCACCGGTACTCCATTGATGAAAAAGGATAAGGAGACCAGTCTGGAGGTATTTGGCCCTTACATCCATCGCTACAAGTTTGATGAAGCAGTGCGGGATAAAGTGGTTTTGGATCTGCGCTATGAAGCTCGTGAAGTAGAGCAAAATGTTGTCCAGCAGGATCGGATCGACGCTTGGTTTGAGGCAAAAACGCGCGGGCTGACCGGTGTGGCAAAAGCTAAGCTGAAACAGCGATGGGGCAATCTGCAAAAGTTGTTTAGCTCCAAAGCCCGGTTGGGACAGATTGTAGCGGATATTGTTTTTGATATGGAGACAAAACCGCGCCTGCATGATGGACGGGGTAATGCCATGCTGGTGGCTGGCAGTATCTATCAGGCGTGCAAATTCTATGAATTGTTCCAGGAGACCGAGCTGAAGGGCAAGTGCGCCATCGTGACTTCTTACGAACCAGCGGTGGGTGATATTCGCACTGAAACCGTAGGTGATGATGGTGAGACCGAGGCTGTGGAGCAATACGAGATCTACATGAAGATGCTGGGTGGGAAAAACCCGAAGGCATTTGAAAAAGAGGTCAAGGAAAAGTTTATCAAGCAGCCGGAACAGATGAAACTGCTGATCGTGGTGGATAAGTTGCTGACAGGCTTTGATGCTCCGCCTGCCACTTACCTGTATATTGATAAGTCCATGCGAGACCATGGCTTGTTCCAGGCAATCTGCCGCGTCAATCGTTTGGATGGTGAAGATAAGGAATTTGGGTATATTATTGACTACAAAGACCTGTTTCGATCCTTGGAAAATGCGGTTGCAGACTATACCTCCGAAGCATTTGACTGCTACGATAAGGAAGATGTCTCCGGCCTGCTGACAGATCGTTTGGACAAGGCCAAGGAACAGCTGGAGGATTCTCTGGAAGCTCTGCGCGCACTGTGCGAGCCTGTGGCACCGCCTAAAGATATGGTAGACTACTACCATTATTTCTGCGGTGTCAACACCGAATCCTTTGACTTGGATGAATTGGAAGAAAATATGCCCAAGCGGGAACAGCTTTACAATCTGTCAGCGACAGCTCTTCGCGCTTTTGGTGAAGTATCGGGTGAATTGCAAGAAAAGTACCACTATACCGTGGAACAGATCAAGGCGCTGGAGAGAGAAGTTACCTACTACATCAAGGTGCGTGACGATGTGCGTCTGGCTAGTGGTGACTATGTGGATTTGAAGAAATATGATCCGGACATGCGCCATTTAATCGATACTTATTTGTCGGCTGATCCCAGTCGTGTGTTGACCTCCTTTGGAGGAGCAACACTGGTGGAGCTGTTGGTAGACAACGGAATTTCTGCGCTGAAGGATATGCCTGCCTCTACACCCAAAGAGCAGGAAGCAGTTGCAGAGACTATTGAAAACAATATTGGCAAGGAAATTGTTGAAAGAATCCAAAGTAACCCCAAATACTATGAGAAGATGTCTGCGCTTCTTCGAGAATTGATTGAAAAGCGCAAAAATGACGTGATCAACTATGAGGAGTATTTGCGTCAGATTGTGGAACTGGCAAGAAAGGTACATAAGCCGGAAAGCGGCACAGAATATCCTTCGGGAATCCGGGAGAGTGCCGCCAAGCGAGCCTTTTATGACCATCTTAACGGGGATACGGTTGTGGCCAATCAGATATATAACGCTGTCATGTCCAGCAAACAGGACAATTTCCGGGGAAGCAAAATCAAAGAGCGTAAAATCTGGCGTGCTATTCGTGCTGTCGTAAAAGATGACCAGGAAGCCGATCAGTTGCTTGCATTGGTAAAGGAGCAGAGTGAATTTTAGTGGATGAACTGCAAATCGGCAACGTGAGTATTGCCGTTACAAAAAAGAACATCAAAAATATGTACATTCGCGTTCTGCCACCCGACGGGAAAGTCCAAATTACTGCACCGCACTCTGCTGGGGATGACGCGATCCGAATGTTTGCGGTATCCAGAATTTCCTGGATTAAAAAGCAGCGTGCGAGCTTTGAGGCTCAAGCACGTCAAACAAAGCGACAGTATGTGACTGGAGAGAGTTACTATGTCTGGGGGCGGCGTTATCGTCTGGATGTGCAATACTCAAATGTTAGAAATGAGGTATCCCTTACAGGAGGGCGTTTGAATTTACAAGTCCGACCAGAAAGTACGCCGGAACAGCGCGAGCGTGTTTTGAATGATTGGTATCGCGAGCAACTAAAAAGCAAGTTGCCGGAAGTAGTTCAAAAATGTGAACAGGTTGTAGGTGTCCATGCATATGAGTGGAAGGTCAAAAACATGCGTACCAAGTGGGGAACCTGCAATATAGACCGGAAAAGAATTTGGATTAACCTCCAGCTTGCAAAGAAAACTCCAGAGTGTCTCGCTTATGTTGTGACCCATGAATTGGTACACCTGCTGGAGCGAAATCACAACGAGCAGTTCCAGAAGTATATGGACACCTTTTTCCCGGAGTGGCGAGTAGTAAAGGAAAAACTGAATCAGCAAATGCTGGATTATATGAGCGAGTAATGTCTGATTAGGCAAAATGAAATTTCTATGGAAAATTCGATAAAATCATGCTATAATACTCCTAAGCCACCCAATCGTCCGTCTCAAGCAAAACCCTTGATAGGATGGCCCGGATAGATTTTTGATAGCAAAAGTCCGAATAGACCTTAGGATAAGGATAATCTGCATCAAATAAAACCACGACGAATTAAATTCCCTATACAAAAAAGTTTAGAAATGGATTTAACTCGGCGAGTGGGAATAGTAAGCCCCGCCGCCTCTCATAAGAAACCATATAATCACAAACATAAAAGCTGGGAATCCTGAAATGCAGGAAACCCAGCTTTTTCCATTCGTATTTATATGCCAATAGTATTTTGTCAAGCTGAAAATGAGATAAATTTTAAAAAAGTATAAAATTAACTAAAATTCTCTAAAAACTAAATAAATAATTATTGAATTTATGGGTAAAGTATGATAAAATAAAAACAATCTATAAAAATTCCTTTTTCTGCCAGCGCAGGTATAGATTTTTTCTTTATGAATAATGTAGTACCATGCTGGAGGAATCAGGAAAACTCCAGGGAGATTCTGTGAGAGCGCGAAAGCGCAGGACAGATATAAGCGTCCATAAAATCTTCCATGCTCACAGGCAAAAGGGAGGCATACTATCCCATCTTTGGTGGGTGTCCCTATTGTATGTTTACATCCCGCTCTTTGGAGCGCTGATTACATCAGCACAAATATGAATGCCGCTATATGCGGCCAATTAAATGTATAGGGGGAATTAGGAATGGACGTTATTACAAATCTCGTAGCAAAAGGTAACAGTTTTCTCTGGAGTTTTCTGTTGATTGTTCTTCTGTGCGGCACCGGAATTTATTACACGATCCGCCTGAGGTTCATCCAGGTGAGAAAGTTTGGTGAAGGCTGGAAACTGGTATTCGGGCACCTCAGCCTTAATGGTGAGAAGCACGAAAAAGGTGAGATGACACCGTTCCAGTCAATTGCAACCGCAATTGCAGCCCAGGTTGGTACCGGTAACCTGGCAGGTGCAGCCACTGCACTTTTAGGAGGCGGACCTGGTGCTATCTTCTGGATGTGGGTAAGTGCGTTCTTTGGTATGTCAACCATTTATGCAGAGGCAACTCTGGCCCAGAACTTTAAGACTGAGGTAAATGGTGAGGTAACCGGCGGTCCTGTTTATTACATAAAGGCAGCTTTTAAGGGCACTCTGGGCAAGGTTCTTGCAGGATTATTTGCAATCTTTATTGTGCTTGCGCTGGGATTCATGGGCAACATGGTTCAGGCCAACTCTATCGGCGCTGCATTTACAGAGGCTTTTGGGGCATTTAACATAACTATCTCTCCGGTTGTCATTGGTGTTATCGTAGCAGCCGTAGCAGCATTTGTTTTCCTGGGCGGAACACAGAGGCTGGCATCTGTTGTTGAGAAGGTTGTACCTATCATGGCAGGCGTGTATATTGTGGGAAGCTTGATTCTTATTATCATGAATATTGCTAATCTTCCTGCAGCTATTAAGATGATTTTTGTAGGCGCATTTGATCCTCAGGCAGTTTTAGGCGCAGGCGCAGGTATTGCAGTTAAAGAAGCCATCCGTTTCGGTGTTGCCAGAGGCCTTTTCTCCAACGAGGCTGGTATGGGTTCCACACCTCATGCACATGCAAGGGCTACCGCAGAGAATCCTCATAAGCAGGGACTTTGCGCTATGATCAGCGTATTTATTGATACATTTGTAATCCTTAACCTGACTGTATTTTCCGTACTGACCACAGGCGCTCTTGAGTCTGGCAAGAATGGTACCGCTCTTACACAGGCAGCTTTCATGAGAGGATTTGGTACCTTCGGTATTGTATTCGTTGCAATATGCCTTTTGTTCTTCGCTTTCTCTACGATTCTGGGCTGGCATTTCTTCGGCCTTATCAATGCGAAGTATCTGTTTGGCGATGGCGCAGCAAAGATTTACTCCTTATTAGTAGTGGTTTGCATCATAATCGGTTCTGCTTTGAAGCTGGAGCTGGTATGGGATTTGGCGGACTTCTTTAATGGTCTGATGGTTATACCTA
>ENA-OPSU01000630-OPSU01000630.1-human-gut-metagenome-genome-assembly--contig:-NODE-630-length-17635-cov-4.650341_pt1 | contig 17635 bp, 14 predicted proteins | sample MGYA00241811_ERZ501913 | MGnify/ENA primary metagenome ERZ501913 (study PRJEB25962, sample SAMEA2042113) | human gut metagenome | biome: human gut; feature: human-associated habitat; material: faeces...
AATCCGCCAGGAACCTCTTAAAAAAAAACTCTTGTAACTAACTGAATTTCAGTATATGTTACAAGAGTTTTTTCTTTTTAGGATTAGAAGGGGCTCACCGTAAAAATCTTGACTATGTTCCTCCCTTCAGGCATACTCGCTTACTTTGATTTAGTCAATCATGTCTCCTGAGTAACTTGCTTCATCCTCTTCCTTGAGGAAAAGTCTTCGATTCCTGAAAAATACTCCCATTTACATCTTCATTCCAAAGGCTTCTTTCCGGAAATAGAAGTACAAGACTTCCCCATTCGCGGCAAGACAGTATACCTTCGTATCAAACGTCGTCGTTGGGAAGATCCTGAAACAGGTCAGACCTATAGTCACGATTGGAAAAGAGGCCAGGGCAAAGAGAGAAAGCTATGAGCCGGAGGTCTTTAGCAACGGGGATACTCTTAGGCAATTGTTGGCTAGAAGCCGGTATCTGCTGTTCAAGGCACCGGGCAAGTGGACGGACAGCCAAAAACGGAGGGCTGGAATTCTGTTCAAGCAATTCCCGGATATAAAGGCCGTGTGTTATTATGCGTTAAGATGGGGAAAGATTTTTACTGATTATATAGACAAGGATGTGGCGTGTGCCAAAAACTTAGAGGTGGGTGTTAAGAATAGAACTTTTATAATGGAAGTGTGCTGTATCTAAGTACTTTTTAGTAGTTTTGCATAATAATGAAATCGAGAAATAAAATCTCTCTTTTAAGCAATAGATAGGATATATGAAACATATCTTCAATAAGGAACAATGCCAAAAAGCAACATTCATTCTTGAAAGCCCTTTGGCTAAACTGTCGGAACTTTACTCAAGCGAGATAAAAGACTTGGCTGTTGTATGGTGCTATTATTCGGGGAAAATAGAGGGTAATACCTATACCTATGTTGAAACAGAAGCATTGCTTAAGGACGGCATCACTTCCGAAAAAAAATATGAAGATGCTAAAATGCTGAAAAATCTATATAATACATTCATTTCCGAACTGGAATATATTCATCAAGAGAAAAATAAGGAGATTATAGATGAACGTACTCTTTTCAGACTTCATCAATCTATTTCCACAGGTTTGGTTTCTAATGAGGAATCAGGCTTTTTAAGGACACGTGCAGTTAGGATCAGCGGTACTGATTATGCTCCTCCAAAAGATTTGCAAGAAATAAAAAGTAAATTGGGAGAGATATTATATGAGCAAGACGTTTATACTAATCCATTGGAAAAGGCAGTTTTCTTACATTGTAATATTGCACGGCTGCAACCTTTTATAGATGGGAATAAAAGAACTTCTCGCATGATAGAAAGTGTTGTCATGATGAATGCTGATATTATTCCTGTATATTCAGCAAAAGATGCTGATATTTTGAATTACAGGAAAGGGTTGATTCGATTTTATGAAACGGGGGATTACACTAAGTATTCTGACTACTTTCTAAATAGGCAGTTGGAACGCATTAAAGAAATAGATATATAATTTAAATCAAGACTAATTTAGTCGAATGTAAGAACTGTATTTGCTAATTTCCTTGATAATCAATGATATTAGGGAAATTTTAAAAAAAACGCCAGGAACCTCTTAAAGAAAAGGGAGTAAAGGATCATATCTGAATTCGGGATCGTCCCTAAATTTTGAGGGATTATTTTATTATGCATGAGTCATAGCTACAATTCACTTTACAATTACCTCTGCTTACTCTATTCACAACCTACTTATGAAGATAAGAAGGATAAACAAAAGATATTTCGACTGTATAACGATTTGTTTTCTGAGCAAAAAGAATATCCGAATGCTTATCCGTGTGCTATAATGGGTGACGGATAATACCAATGCGGTCTTGTTACCTGATGAAGAAGACTCTACACGTTATATCGTTTATGCAGAGCTGAAAAAATAATATCTTTTTACCATCCACTTTATCTATATAGGTACCAGTTCTTATTTCAGCTTTTCCAAGAAAAAAAAACTCTATTTATGCTTATGCTATTTGCATGTGCTGATTGTTTTCTTATTGCCAAACGTTACTTGCAGATTATTTTAGTATTCACTCTGGAGTGGATGTCCCGATATGTACTGATTTTAGTGGTATAGATGCTTGATTTTTGATGTGCGAATTGGGGTACTTTATAAGTTCTTACCGTTTAAATCCATATAAATTTAGGTTTTTCCCTATAAGTAATTATAGAATTCACAGATCAGGTATGATTTTCCTGCTTTACTTTTGTTGCAAACCTAAAAAAAACATCATGAAAAAGATTTTATTTATTCTATTTACAGTTCAGTTTATTCTGATCCCTCGGATAACAGGGAGTTATGGTGCAAATTCTATCGGAAATAATCATGGACATTCGGTAACTAATCAAGGAAAGAAAACCATCAAGAAAGACATCTTTGGAGATACTGTCATTGAGGACAATCACGATAATAGGAAAACCATTAAGAAAGACATCTTTGGAGATACTGTCATTGAGGACAATCGCGGTAATAGGAAAAGCATCAAAAAAGATATCTTTGGAAATACTGTCATTGAAAATAATAAAGGTTATAAAAAGACCATTAAGACAGATATATTCGGTAATAAAATAATCGAAGATAATCATGGGAAAAAGCAAATTATTAAAAAAGATATATTCGGGAATGTTATTATTGAGAATTACTAAGGCATCTATCTAAGTATGATAAAGAGCAGGACTTGCAGTGTGGACTTATGCTCAGAATCAAAAACATTTTTTATATAATATCAACAACAATAGACTGATAATGACACGGACTATGGAGTATTACTGTTAACTGCTTCTCAGCGTGAGGATGACGAGGAAAAGAAAGAAAATCCGATACCGGAAAATTTTGTTTTTTACAATTGAACCTGAGGCCGTAGCATTGGCTGCAAGTGAATTTTGTCAATCTTGTGGATTCTTCTAATATGTCTGTTTTTTTATATATTAGCTTCGAAAATTAGACTGAGTCAGTTTAAAAATGGAGGTGTGCCGGGATATACTTTCCCGCCTGGTCAGCATTTTCGGCACGCCCCCATCCATGTATCTACTTTTATTCCAGAATAAAGATGAATCCTTTGTCTTTGGGAACTTTTATTTTATCTTTTGGCGACAGGCTGAATCCTTCCTGGAAACCTTTGATGTCAGGAGCCGTCAGCCTGGCTTTATCAGCGTCAATGCCCAGTTTCTCCCAATCTATCTGCAGTTTTATATCACTGTCTTTTTTTGCCCAACTGGCAATGGCAATCATTACTTTGCCATCTTTCACAAACGAGGTTGCCAGAATGTCATTGCGTCCTGTCTTCACTGGATTGTAGGATACCCAATAGCCCATCATGCGGCTGTCTTTTATGCCGAATGCATCCCACACCTTCCAGAGTTGTGAGGGGACGGATTCCATCGGTTCGCGTGCGGTCATCCCGTACAGCATGCCCCGGTAAGGATTGCCGCCATCCTGCAACATTTCGCTCATCATGCCGAAGGGGATACCCGATACGTCTGTCAGCCAGTATTCCGGTGACTTTTCGTATTTAAAGTATTCTCCAAACCAAAGGCGGTCCAGGTAAGGCATGTGTTCCATGTAAAGGAATATGCTGTTGATGTAACCGTCGGCCGGATTGAACTGATTGGCTGAATGGACATCGATGCGCGGATCGGGACGGTTACTTTCCAGTACCCGGCGGATGCGTTTCATCGTGTTACGATCGAAAGCCAAGTCATCGATATAGACTCCGTCGATGCCGACATTTTTTGTCAGCCAGTTCAGTCCTTCCACATAGAAGTTGTGCCAGCGTGAAATGCCGGTGTTCACGATTGCCGCATCCTTGTAAGCATCTACAAACCAAGCTCCGATGTAGTCGCCGTCCAGATGTTCCTGTAGCCAGGCATAGCCTCCTCCCTTGCCCGGTGAGAAGATTTCGTGTCCAAGGCTCTTCAGGGCAAACAGCTCCGGTGCATGGTTCGTCAGTTCGCGTACCGTATAGTATATTTTCACTTTATATCCTTTGGCATGCGATTCGTCTACGTACTGCTTCATGAAGGCAGGGCGGAAGAAAGGATAGTTGATATGCGGATTCACCGCATTGCCGTGATGCAGGTTGATAACGTTTGCTCCTGTTTCTCCCACAACGTCTACAGCCTGGTAGGCGTGTGCGTCGCCCTCTTTCAGTTTCTCGGCAGGCTGGTATCCGTGGTAGTAGCGGTCGGTCCATTGCTTCATCGTGTCGATGGGCTTGAAGGGAGTTACCAGTACCAAGAAGTCGAAGTTCAGCTCTTCGCCCTTTTGGAGGGTACGGCTGCCACTGTATGTCTTGATGTCTACCTGGTTTCCTTTCTCTTTATAGCTGATGCCGCCTTTACCGTCGTTAAACCAGGATGGAGGCATGTTCAACGGTTGCATTTTGTAGAAGTTTGTGTTTAGCGGACGGCGATAGTTCTCTGCACGGAACAGGCATTGCATGCCGGCGTTTACATCGCCAAACCAGAAACCTTCCTGATTCCGTTCCACATTCCATTTCCATTGGTCGCTTTTCGGGCGCAATGAGCCTTCATAACCCATTCCCAAACGATATTTGGCCGTTGTTGCCGGCATGGAAGTTAACAGGGCTATATCGTCTACCGATGTATTTTCGGCAGCCTTTACTTTGATCTGATAATTCATGAAACCATCGAATTCCATACTTGCAAGTACTGTTAAGTCCAGTGCCCCTGCTTTTCCGGTAGCGGTCCAGCTTACCGTTCCGTCTTCCTTCTTGCCGAACTTTAGCGGTGAAGTGATGGTGACGGGCAGTGGCTTTCCATTCTGGCGAATGACAAATTCCATCGGTTGTGACAGAATGTCTTTGGGTTCTTTGCCTATGGAAGTCATCTCTTCGGTGAAGTAACTCCGGATGGAAGCCGGCAGTCCCAGTTCGCCGGCAGTGACGCTGCGTCCCAGCACGCTGATTGTACGGTCTGCCACCTTTATCGGAATGAATGGCTTCACCGGCCGGTTATTGACTGCATACTGTGAATTCAGCCAGCGCAAACGTGACAAACGCCACAAGTCTCCGTCTCCTTTGTCTACCAGTACGTTGTCCGACAGGTTAATGGCTATGTTCACTTCCTGTGAAGCACCGCTCAGGTCGCTCACGGTGACCGTGCCCCGGTAGATCCCTCTGCCGGCATGTTCCGGCATCTGGATGCCGATCCATAAAGGTTGTACACGGCCTTTACCGACGTTTACCTCCGGATGTATCGGGCGTCCCAGCCAGTCGGTTCCTTCCGTGTTGAAACACATAAGAGCCGATGCAGGTATACTTTCGTTCTTTCCTTTCAGGTCGGTAAAGGTTACTTTGACTCCGTTCACCGGATTCTTGAATGCCCACAGTCCCAGTTGCAGCACATAGTATTCGTTCAGATCCGCTTCACCGAAAAACTCGCCTGTGGCTCCTTGCGTCACCTGGCGGTATGACAGATCATCGAACATGCGGATGGGATATTTACGGTCTTCGGGCAACAGCAGGAAAGGCTTGTTGCTGTTAGCATCGATCAATGCCTGCTTCTCCTGTGCTGTGGCGATGATTTCCATCGGATAGAAGCTGTTGAAACTGCCCAGCGATTCGAAACGTACCAGCTTGGCTTGTACCGCCTTTCCGGCCGGAGTGGCTTTACAGGTTGCTTTCCATTGCGGATCCGCCTTATCCGGTTGCTGAGGATAGTTTACTTTCGGATAGGGCCCTCCCGAGGTGTGGTAGGGGAGGTAGTACACATAATAATCTCCGGCATTTCCGCTTGCGTCAAATCGGATGCGTCCGTATTCACGGTTGATTTCCACCGGAAGTACATTGTCTACCGCTTTGCCGGTAGATGCATTGATCACAATAATCCCTTTTTGTTCGGGATTGGCGTCACGTCTGCGCCAGGGGATATAAGCTTCCGCTACGGAGGCGGGAGTGTTCACGGAAACAATGGCGCGATGGTTACCCAGTGTGTCGGGTGTCCAGTAGTTTTCGCCGTAAAACGAGGCTTCGGGGACGAAGTCTTGAGCCGCTGCCGGAAGGGTTAACAAAGCTGACAGTGCCCATAAAAAGAGTTTCTTCATAATGTTTATCTAATAACTATGTGCAAATTTACAAAGAATCATTTATGGATTTGGCAGATCGGCCGTTTTTTTATTATAAACCGTTTCTGCCCAAAAGCCTGTGTGGTAATCGGGTATGCGATTAGCGATGTTTCGCTCCGATTATCAGGAAGAATCTTTTTGTGGGAAAAATATTTTTTATATTATCTTTGCGCCCTCAAAATGAATAAACCCTACACTATGAACAGAAAGCAAATTCTGTGTATCTCGCTTCTGGCATTCTCGCTGTGTGCCTGTCAGGATGATGATACAGCCGATATTCTCGATGCTTTTGGCACTCCGCCTGCTTTGACGAAGATGACGGCACAAGAGTTTCTCGATCAGGGAGAACAGATGTTTGAAGATGGCGAAAGCGTGGACGAGATTGTTTCCGCCGATCGTGCCTTCTATGTGAATAACCCCTTTAATGTTTCGATGGCCGATGGAAAGCTCCGGCTGTTCAACGGCATGGCGCACGATTTCAAGGAAGTCTCCCTTTGGCTGACGATGCCCCATTTGCGTGACACCATCCAATTGATGCAATTTGAGGAAGTCCCCGGTTTTTATAACATCAAACTTGATTCTCCATTGAAAATGGGAGAGGTCGTCTATGCTTCGAAGAGTGGAAAGCCTGTCCGTGTGAATAATCTGGCACTACTGTCGCCCGACCAGTATGAATTGCTGCTTTCGTGCAACGACTCCGTATTCGATATGTTGAAGACCATCAAGATGAAAACCCGTATCCAGATGGGAAAGTACGGCAGTGGAAACTGGGGAGTCATGACAGCAAATGCAGCCCGCTACTATGCCACATCGGCGGTGAATATGGCTGTCATGTTCAGTTCCGAAATTTTTCGTGATTCATTGATGAACTACAAAGGTAGCATTCACAATGATGCAGGAAAGGAGATCGACCGTGAAGGGCTACTGAATTCAATTCTCAATAAACAAAGTCTTGTGTTCGGAGTGGTTACCGGTTCCGGTATCGCCGGGCTCGGTGGAGGAAATGCTTTGGGATTGCGTGAAGAATATCTGGCCGGATTCTTCTACCAGAACCGGGTGGCAATCGATTGCAACTGGGTGCTTCATGTCTGGATTCACGAGCTAGGGCACTGTCTGGGCTATGGTCATTCTAGCAGCCTGTGTTACGGGTCGGTGCCCGATGAAATAGTACCGAAAGTGTATCGCTACATGATGAAGCACCGTATGCTGCCTTATATCATCAATCCCTTTAAGAGTTACAATGATTATAATCCCGGCATCAATGATGCCGACAATCCCGACATAGAGCTATGATGAAGAGACATAACATACTGACGGTACTGGCAGTCCTGCTGCTCACCTTTGCCGCATGCGATAAAAATAGTGCCCCCGGATTCAGTTTCACGACTGACTCCATCCTTACATTGACTTTCGATAAAGAGCTGGATGCCGCCTTTGTCGGAGTGGGGACCCAAAATTACAATCCGGTGGGAATGCGGCGTTCGGGCGATACTCTTTTCATTGCCAACCGTGCCAAAGGTTCTGACGGTGTGTGGGTGGTACGCGCTTCGACCGGGGAGTTGCTTTATTCGCTGACCGGCTGGACCTACAACGGGAAAAACGAGAAGTTCGACAATCAGGTGATGGATGTGGCGGTCAGCAGCGATTACATCTTTGTGGTGAACCGTTCGTCCCGGATCGACCTGTTCCGACGGAACGATTATTCGTATGTGACCACCATCGGGCGTACCGGATGGCAGTCGAGTTCTCTGTTGCAATGCGAAGCGGCCGAAGTGGCTGGTGATAAATTGTTCATCCGTGACAAACAGAAGATTAAAGTGGTGCAGATTTCAGATTGTACGCCTGAAAATCGTTTTAAGGTTCCTGTCTTTGCTCAGAATACGGACAGTACGTCTTCTAATAACGGTTTTAATCTTGAGTCCGTTGCGCGGCATGAAGGCTTGATCTATGTGTCCGACTACGAAACCTCACGCATCCTGGTGATCGATCCCGCCACCGTGGCGGTCAAGGGAGAGCCGGTACGCTTTTTGCGCTCTTACCGCATGCCGAACAAACCGCTCAGTATGGGATTCTTTCAGAACGAAATGTATGTTGTCTGCGCAAATAACCGCATCGTGAGAGTAGACCTCCGTACCGGGAAAGAGCTCGGCTCTTATTCATCCTTTGCCGGAGGAGTGGGGCTGGGAACTCCCGGACGCCTCTTTTTCCATAATGATACATTCTATCTTGCAGGGCGCAATGCCAATGCTCCCCGGCTGATACAGGGGAAAGTTATGTTTGTTGAAATATCCGAGCTGGACTAAAAAAATGAATAATTACGATTCGCTGCAGATTATGCAGGTTTGTACACTCCTCTATATCCGGATGACGGTTTAAGAGAAGAAAACTTTCTGTGTCGTCTGTGGTGAGAAAACAATCAAGCATGAATTTGAAATTTTTATATCTGTTATTATTGATATCTGCCCTGTGTATATCCTGTTCCAAGGACGAAGAACCTTCGGATAAGGGCAGTACTTCTCCCCAAGAGCCGGTTTACACCACCTTTACAGATGCCGGCGAAGTGGTTGTTCCCGGAGTGCTTCCGGCCAATTTCACTCCCCGGTCCGTACGGGTCAAGGGGGACACTTTGTTTGTTGCCAATACCAATGCCGCCGACCGTTCCGTGCTATTGCTGAACCTGACGACAGGCGAACTGATCGGACGTATCGATTCATGGGTACGGAAAGGTGTCAAAGAGACCTTTAATGCCGAGATAGGCGACATGGCTGTTTCTGACCGTTATATCTTTGTGGGTATGTACAACTCCCGTATTAATATTTTTGACCGTCGCACCCTTCAGTTTGTCAATGCCATCGGGCGTTCAGACGGAAAGTGGGGAGACGATATTTATAGCATGACCCATTGCTACGGACTTCGTGAGTGTGGCGAGAGACTGATGGTGCGTGATAAAAATACCATTCGCGGCTATTGGATTTATGAAGCCGTTACCGAACCTGCGTTCCGGGTTCCCTGGATCGGAAAGGTGAAAGTGCCCGAAGGAGTCGGATATGACTATCAGGCCCGTATCCATGGTATGGCAGAGTATGACGGGCGTATGTATCTGACCGACTGGTACAACAAGAGTGTGCAAGTGTTCACTCCGTCGAAAATGGAGATCGTGTTCGGTGAAGAGACACATATCACTTCCGATGCCGTGTTTAAGTACGATGATATTCAACCGCTCGGACTGCTTGCCTACGGAGGCGAATTACTGATGTCGGTACAGAAGAGTGGGAAAATACAGCGTTATGATCCGGAGACAGGAGACCTGCTCGGAGTGCTGGCCGAGTTTCCGGGTAAGGAGATCGGGCGCATGGAGATAGCCCGGGGAATGCTTTACTACATTGACCTCAAAGCCGGGAAACTGATGAAGGCAAAAGGAGAATAAAGAACGGCGAGAGTGTGTCATGACTCACCACAGAGCAATCTGTGGTGAATACGAGTTTCGACACACCCTCGTTCTTTCATCTGCATGTCCTATCCGAAGCAGAAGTAATACTCAGAACCGTCGCTGACATAAAAAGAATCTGCTTTCTTTTCGATAAAAAGAACTGTTCTCTTTTGCCAACCATCCGACAGCAAGCATTACATCGTCTATATTCAGGCAGGTCAAGCTGCAAAGTTCTTTCACAGAGACTTTTCTTGCATGTATAAGTATTCGTCATACTTTTCTGGAGTTTTCTCCGATTTTCACTTTTTCCATATTACTATTTATAGCCTATTTAAATTAAATTTGGTGGTAAATTCTTTATCTCCAAGTTGATAATTGTCCTTTTTGTTTGCTTTTATAAGAAAAAACAGACACAGGCTGAATAAGATAACTTAAGTTTCGGAAGTGAGTTTACGCCGTCTGAACCGGTATCTTCATCCTTGTACCTTTTTTCAATTAACATTGTTAACGCCTTTTGCAGGTTGTCAGGTTCTTGTGCGCAAATAACAAGTCTTTTGCATTTAAAGAACTTCTTATTCACATCCAAAGAACAAGCTTTAACTCTGTGTTAAAACAAAGCTTTTGAAGACAGAAATCTTACTTTTTAAAGATGTTGATTTTCAGATAGTTTGGTCTAATATTCGCTTCTTCACCTCACGAATGGACACTTCGGGCGAAAGCCGGGATACTTGCTTTTTTGTCAACTATAAACGAGGGCTTGCACTTCCGAAAACTGAATTAGATTCCATGAGTAAAAGAAAACTTACCACCAAACCTGACGAAGAACCTGTTTTCTAAAGTAGGTGTCGTCTCGCGCGTAAGGAGAAATTTTTTTGTGTAAATGATAGGAGGCTAGGGTACTTACCTATTGGACTACAAACAGATACGTAATATAAAGTAGATGGAAGAAAAGGGGAGGGGTGTTTCAAAAAACGTTCGTTTATAAACACAAAGGTAAGGCACATTTTTATAACAACAAAATATTTTTATAAATAAATTGAGTTTTTCTTTCTTTATCTATTTTAGTGTACTGATTATAAGAGTATTATATACATGAAATAGAATCTTTATATATGTGTTTTTTCTATAAGAACATGATTTTTAGAAAAGGTCGAAAAAAGGTGTTCCAAAAGACGAACGTTTTTTGAAACAATTTCATTCGTTTTACCACTAAAAATAGTTTCGGAAATTCTTACGGTTTGAATGGGAAAAGATGTCTCGTCCAAACCGCGTAGCGCACCCGAAAGTAACCTCTCGACTTTTAATATCCACTAATAAATGTCTGAACAACAGGAGTATTGGTTTGCCGCTCGGACAAAGAAGGATCAGGAGTTTTCTGTTCGCAATGCTTTAGAAAAGCTTGGAATAGAATACTTTCTTCCAACACAATTTGTCATCCGTCAACTGAAATATCGTCGTCGTAGGGTAGAAGTTCCTGTTATCAAGAATCTTATTTTTGTCCGGACCACGAAAGACCGTGCTTGGTCTATCACGAAGGATGATCATGTTCCTCTTTATTATATGAAGGATCTCTATACCCATACTTTGTTGATCGTTCCCAACAAACAGATGGAAGATTTCAAGTTTGTGATGGATTTAGCTCCGGAAAATGTAACTTTTGATGATCTTCCCCTTACCGTTGGTACAAAAGTGCAGGTCGTCAAAGGAGAGTTTTGTGGCATTGAGGGCGAATTGTCCAGCCTTGCCAACCGTACTTACGTAGTGATTCGTATCCACGGAGTTCTTTCTGCCAGCGTCAAAGTACCTAAAAGTTACCTTCGTATTCTTTCAGCGTAATTCGTAATTTCAAAATTATATGAATCAAGTCCAAAATCTGCAACACATTGCCCGTGAGTTGCTTTATTTGGGTATGGATGGTTCTCCCATCTATACCGATCATTTCCGTCAACTGAACACCGAAGTTTTTCGCTTGTCCGAAGCCCTTTTCTCTATGAAAGGTGCCACATCCGAGGAAGAAGCAGCGATTTGTCTGTCCCTGTTAATGGGCTATAATGCTACCATTTACAATGATGGCGACAAAGAATCTAAGATACAAAGCATTTTAGATCGCTCTTTTGCCGTATTGGACCATCTTCCCGCTTCTCTATTGAAATGCCAATTGCTGACTTATTGCTATGGCGAGGTATTCGAGGAGGATTTAGCACAAGAAGCACATCAAATAATGGATAGCTGGAAAAATAGGGCACTTTCAGAAGAAGAATTGGAAGTGATGGAGACATTGCAGACAATGGAAGATAATCGGTATCCGTGTAGCGAGGTAGAAGATTGAAGAGTCTTTTTTAGGATGAATTTTCTACCTTCTTTTAAAGGTTTTATGAATATGAACTTAGATAATAATGGGACAATCAATAAAGAATAACTTCCTACTGAATCTAAGTACTACAATTACTGGGCTATTATTTCCACTAATAACTTTTCCCTATGCTTCACGTATATTAATGGCAGATGGTATAGGGCAAGTACAATTTTTCCAATCCATAATTGACTATGTCTCTCTTTGTACTGCTTTGGGAATCCCTTTGTATGCCGTTAGAGAAATTGCAAGAATAAGGGATAATAAGGAATTAAGAAGTAGAACAACAATCGAAATACTATTGCTTCATGCTATTTTGACTTTAGTCGGATATATAGTTGTTTTTATACTTGCTAAGACCGTTGCCAAAATAGAAATAGATGCTTCTCTTTTCTTTTTGTTAAGTACAACTTTATTTTTTAACACGATAGGAGTTGCATGGTTTTATCAGGCAATTGAAGATTTTAAATACATAACTTTACGTTCCTTATTTGTAAGGATACTATCTTTAGTGGCCTTATTTATCTTTGTTAAGACCAAGCAAGATCTGTTTTATTATGCTGGAATATTAGTTATTGGTACTGTTGGTAATAATATATTTAATTTTTTTCGATTACGTAAATATATAAAACTTAGTAAAGGCGAATTTAAGCGTTTGAATCTGTTGAGGCATTTAATACCTGCACTTAAAATTTTTATATTAAATTTGGTTATAAGTATTTATGTGAATCTTGATTCTGTGATGCTTGGATTTCTTAAAAATGAAGAATCAGTTGGTTATTATGCTGCTGCTACTCGACTTACAAAAGCTATTTTGGGTATAGTTTCTTCATTAGGAGCTGTTTTATTACCTCGTTTTAGTAATATGATAACTAATGGTCAAAAAGAAGAATTCCAATTATTGGCAAATAAAGCTGCTAGTTTTACAATTGCTTTAAGTCTTCCTATGAGTGTGGGACTTATTTTTATGGCAGCACCTATTATACATATTTTTTGTGGAAATGGTTTTGAACCTTCTATTTTGACATTAAAATTAGTTGCACCTATTGTTTTATTTATTGGATTATCTGGAATTATTGGAATGCAAATATTGTATCCGCAAGGGAGAGAAAAGTACGTAATTATATCTACTATGGTAGGAGCATGTATAAATCTCCTTATAAACTATTTACTAATACCCCAATATGGGCAGTATGGAGCGGCGCTTGGGACTGTTATCGCAGAATTTATGGTAACGGTTATAATGATTTTGCTGGGAAGAAAATATTTACCTATAAATATTCTCTCCAAGCAGAATTTACACTATCTAATAGGTTCTATAGTGATATCTATTCTATTAGCTTTTTTGTTTGTCTTCCCTTTACATGAAGTAAATTATTTATTGATAGGTATACTGTTATCTGTTATTGTTTATTACGCATATTTATTAATGATAAAAGATACCCTCGCATTACAACTAAAGAAATTATTACTTTCAATATTTAAACAATGAAAAAAAAATATGACTATCTAATTGTCGGAGCCGGACTTTATGGTTCTGTTTTTGCATATAAAGCGCAACGGAATGGGAAAAAATGTTTGCTTATTGACAAACGTCCACACAATGGAGGAAATATTTATTGCGAAAATATTGAGGGTATAAATGTACACAAATATGGTGCACATATTTTTCATACTTCTAATAAAGAGGTTTGGGACTTTGTAAATGCCATAGTGGAATTTAACCGCTATACTAATTCCCCTATTGCCAATTATAAAGGCAAATTATATAATTTACCTTTTAATATGAATACTTTTTATGCTTTATGGGGGACAAAAACTCCAGAGGAAGCAAAAATGAAGATAGAAGAGCAAAGGAGAGAAGCGGGGATTCTTACGCCGAAGAATCTAGAAGAACAGGCTATCTCTTTAGTAGGAAAGGATATTTATGAAATATTGATAAAAGGATATACTGAGAAACAGTGGGGGCGGAAAGCAACTGAACTTCCTGCTTTTATAATCAAGCGTTTACCTGTCAGATTTACTTTTGATAATAATTACTTTAATGATAAATATCAGGGGATTCCTGTTGGTGGCTATAATAAATTGATAAATGGTTTATTAGATGGTATTGAAGTTAGAACAAATACAGACTTTTTTCAAAATAAAGAATATTTTAAAGGTCTTGCGGATAAAATTCTATTTACTGGCAAAATTGATGAATATTATAATTATCAATTTGGGAGATTGGAATATCGTACTGTTGAATTTGAAACACAAGTGCTTGATTGTGAGAATTATCAAGGGAATGCAGTTGTGAATTATACTGAAAGGGAAGTGCCTTATACTCGTATTATAGAGCATAAACATTTTGAATTTGGAACACAGCCCAAAACCGTAATTTCCAAAGAATATTCTTCGGAATGGAAAGATGGTAGTGAACCCTTTTATCCTGTTAATGATGAGAGGAATAATTCTTTGTATTTGGAGTATAAGAAATTGGTCGATAGAGAGAAGAATGTTTTGTTTGGAGGGAGATTAGCTGAGTATAAGTATTATGATATGAATGTGATTGTGGAAAAAGTTATAAATAGTGACTTATGAAGATATTTGCTGTAGTTGTGACCTATAATCGTTTAGCATTACTAAAAAAGGTCATAGATTTACTTAAAAGACAGACACGTCAATTAGATAGTATAGTTATAGTAAATAATGGCTCTACTGATGGAACAAAAGAATGGTTAGAACAGGAGAAAAATATAACATTAATAAATCAATCTAATTCTGGTGGGGCTGGTGGATTCGAAACGGGGGTAAAATATGCATATGAGAATGAGGCAGATTGGATTTGGATGATGGATGATGATGTTTTTCCTAATATAGATTGTTTGGAAAAACTCTTAGGGTGGACGAGTATTTCTCAATGTATCCAACCACGTAGGTATTATTCGGATGATGTAGAAGTAAATTTTGAACAATGGTTGGATCCAATTACTTATAGTAAATTTGGTTATTGGCAAGAAAAATCATTTAATAATGGTAAAAAGTTTTGTGCTATTAATGTAGGCTGTTTTGAAGGGATGTTTGTTTCGAAAAGCATTGTTAATAAAATAGGATTTCCTGATAAGCGTTTTTTTATAGCGGAAGATGATACAATATATGGGTTTGCAGCTAGTTTTTATACCAACGTAATTTTAGTATCTGATGCTATCATGGTTCGTGCTAGAAGATCATCGGATCGTAGCGTTAGCCCAATGTATACTTATTATGCATGTCGGAATTTTCATTTAGTATATGAGTCACTTAATTTATTATTGGATAAGAAAAATAGGTTTTTATATATTAAATATATTTATCAATTTGTTCATCAGATTTATTTATCTATTTTTTTATATGATAATAAGATGAAACACTTAATATCTGTTTTTCGTGGCTTTTATGATTGCTTTCGTAAAAAAAATGGAGCTACCTATTAATTAAATGACTAGTACTTCTTTCTTTATTATTAAGGCTATATCTTTTATAGTATTTGTTTATAATTTAGCGAGTTCTGATTGGAGTAATCTTTCTCGAGTATTGTTATTTATAATTTCGTTTTTTGTCTTTTTATTAGTAACAAATGTATATCAAAGAAAAGTAAAAATAGTAACACTAGGTTATTTGGTCTATTTCTTTTTGGCTTTTTTAGCTCAAAATGTAGGTCCATATGCAATTATTTACAATTCTCACATACAGAATTTGATACAGAGGTTTCCTAATATTTGTGTACCAAATGATCATTACACTTTATACTTTCTTATTTTTATTTTTGTTTCAACTGTTATTTATATTTATCTTTTATGTATTGATAAAATTTCTATTGAGCAGAAAGTATGGGTATACATGCCTACAAGACAAGAAGCTCGAAAAATAATGATGGCATTTTTTATAATCTTGTTGCCTATATGGATATTAGGGAATAGGTCCTATGCTACAATTCTAGTTCCTTTTACAAGTTATTTTATCATTTCTATTTGGAAATATCCTTTTACAAGGAAAATAGTAGTATTTATTATTGGTTTTATTGCATCGGTATTGATCCTTATTTCGCAATTATTTTCTCGGTTTATATTCGTTCAATATGTGTTCCCTTTTATTTTAATTTGGTTTTTGAATAATGGATTGCTATTTTCAAGAAAAGAAAAAATAAGTTATAAAGTTATTGGCTTTTTTCTATTGTTTTGTTCTTTAGCGATTTTGTATGGTATCATTTCAGAGATGATGAAGTTAAATGCAAATTTTGATGGAAACTATACTTTCAATGATATGTTTGAAGTATTAAGTGAGCCGCAATTATTGCAAAATTGGTTATCTAGGCAAACATATCGTATTTTTGATATTTGGTCACATTTGGGGGGGAATATAATAGATTATATTGACCAGAAAGGATATTTATGGGGAATTACATATGTAAAGAGCTTTGCACCTATATTAGGTTTTGATTATGTAAGCCTTCCATTAATTTCAGCAAATATGATTGGTGCAGATTATGCTCAACCTGGTTTGGTGGCAGAAGGGTACGCTAATTGGGGAATATATGGGGCTATAATTAATATGATATTTGTTTTTTTCGTTGCAGAGTTATTGTTTGATTATTTTTTACGAAAACAATCTACCTTAAATTTGTTACTTTATATTGGAACTTTTTCCCAGGTATTACTAGATGGGGGGACCATTAATTCTATTATTTTCATGTCTATATTTTGTTTCTTAACTTGTTTGTTTAATGCCAAAATCAAATTTTAATATTATATATATGAGGAAGATATTATTAACATATGGAGATATTAAAACCATAAATATTGGTGATTATATTCAGAGTATCGCCGCTAAACAATTTTTTGATGATGATAATTATATATTTTTCAATCGTGATGAATTAAAGTTGTATAAAGGGGAACCTGCAAAAGTCATAATGAATGCTTGGATGACTTATAAACCATATAATTGGCCTCCTTCATCTCAGGTTTATCCATTATTTGTTGCATTACATATCAATTCTTCTGCAGAAAGTCGCTTTTTGTCACATGATAGTATTAAGTATTTAAAAAAGTATGAACCCATAGGGTGCCGCGATTATCATACAATGAATATTTTAAAAGGAAAAGGTGTTAATGCTTATTTTTCGGGATGTCTTACTACTACTTTGGGTAAAACTTATAAATATAATGGAAAACGTGAGGGGATATACATTGTTGATCCACTTTCATACATGCCTAATGGGAATAATTTTTTTGAAATAATGAAAGCTGTTGTACAAACTGTTTTTTATATGAAGCCTGTGCTAAAGATTCTTAGAAATTATAAAAAGAATAATAGATTTACTATTAATATATCCAAAGTAGGAATAGGACGTTTATTGTTAATAACCAAGTCTTATTTGCTTTTGAGAAAGCTAGTAGTTCCTGACGTATTATACAATGCAATATTTATAACACAATTTAATATGTCTAATGAATATTCTTCTGAATCAGAAAGATTTGCTCGGGCTGATGAATTATTAACTAAAATGGTATCCGCCAAGCACGGTCTGGCGGATGGTCCTGCCTTTGCTGATCGTTCCAATGAAGAACGGGGTTGCCACGCACCATACCATCCAGTAGGCCCAATAGAAAATCGTCCATGACTGTGGAAAGGAGGAGGTGCGCATGGCATCGGTCCAGGTTGCCATGCCAATGAAATTCTGGGTCAGGTTGCCGATGGCAGTGATGCCTGTCT
>ENA-OPSU01000637-OPSU01000637.1-human-gut-metagenome-genome-assembly--contig:-NODE-637-length-17451-cov-3.786733_pt1 | contig 17451 bp, 10 predicted proteins | sample MGYA00241811_ERZ501913 | MGnify/ENA primary metagenome ERZ501913 (study PRJEB25962, sample SAMEA2042113) | human gut metagenome | biome: human gut; feature: human-associated habitat; material: faeces...
TTCCGCAGTATTGCCAATGACACTGCGGAGCGTGTTTATGTCATTGACAAGGAATCCTATGAATTGATCTACACCAGTGAATCCGCCGGGTTTCTCTGTCAGGGGGCGGATTGTATAGGGCAGAAATGCTATGCTGCCCTGTATGGAAAAAATCAGCCATGTGAATTCTGCACGCTGAAGAGTCATAAGCCGGATGGTGCTGCCCACGGCATGGATTACCATGAAAACGGCCGTTTTTACAGTACCCGTTTCCGGGAAACCCTTTGGAATGGTATTCCGGCTTATCTGAAATATGTGCGGGATGTCACCGAGGAAGTGAAAGCCCAAAAAGAGAAAGAACACATAGAGCAATACTTTCAGACACTGGTCAGAAAGCTGCCGGGAGGTGTGGCAGTAGTTCGGATTGAAAAAGATGGGCGTAAGACGCCGGAGTATTTTTCAGACGGTTATGCCATGCTGAGCGGTATGTCAATGGACCAGGTGTGGAAATCATACGGTGAGGACGGCATGGCAGCCGTACATCCGGACGATGTAGAACAGCTGAATGCGGAATTATCCGACTTTATGGCCAGCGGTGAGGAACAACGGGAATTTACATACCGGATAAAAAGGGGAGATGGGGAATATATCTGGATTAAGAATATGACTTCCATGCTCCGGCGCGGGGAGGGCGAGGTGATTCTCTATGCCAGCTACCGCGACTTGACCGTGGAGTTTAAGGAGCAGGAGCAGATTCGCCGTCAATACAGAGAATTGATTCTGCAGCATTACCGGACACCAGGACCAAATGCCTTGATTGTGGGGCACTGTAATATTACCAGAAGCCAGATTACGGAAATCAGCGATTATACGGACTCTGGCCTTCTGGAATGCTTTGGAACGGAGAGGGATGCATTTTTCACAGGCATATCTACTTTAATTCTGGATGAAAAAGAGCGGCGGGATTATATGAATCGTTTTCTCAACGAGCCTACCCGGGCTGCTTTTCAGGCTGGCAAACGGGAACTGGAGCTGGACTGTTTTATCAGGCTGCCAAAGGATGTGAGAGGCCGTTATGTGAAATTTAAGGTAAACCTGGTGGAAGAACCTGACACGGGAGATATCACTGGAATCCTGACCGTTTATGATATAACAGAGCAGACCATTGCGGAACGGAATTTGAAGAAGCTCTCTACTTCAGGATATGATTTAATCGCGGATGTGGACCTGTTTCATGACTTCTGTACGATTTTGAGCGGAAGATTTACAAAAGATGACCTCTGTGCAAAATCAGGGCGCCACTCAGAACGCCTGGCATACATGATGGAAAGACAGCTGGTTCCCAAGGACAGGCCGCGAATAATGAAAATGCTGGAGCCGGAATATATACTGGAGCGGCTTAAGCAGGAGGATCCCTATTCTCTATCCTATTCTATATTGGGTGAGGCGGGAGAAATCCAGACGAAGAAGCTGACTGTTTCCGCCACGGACCTGCGGCTGGGCCGGGTCTGCCTGGCCAGAGCTGATATTACGGATTCTGTAAGGGAACAGCAAGGGTTGCTGAATGTGGTGGCCTATACATTTGAGATGCTGGGAATCATTCACCTGGGAAGCCGGCACATTACCCTGTATACGCATCAGGCGGTGCTTCAGGTCCTGGAACCCAGGCGGGCCAGCATTGACAGCTGGCTTGCGGATATTAAGAAAAAATACGCTCCGAAAGGAGGGGAAGAGGAGGTTGAACGATGCTTTGGATTACAGAACATGCTTGCCCGCCTGGAGGAAAGACCAGGAGGATATGATTTTGTCCTTCCCTATCTGGAGGAGAATCAGATCCGGTATAAGCAGATTAATATACTCTGGGGGGACGGGGACCATAAGATGATCTGTATTGTGCGTCAGGATGTGACAGAGACGATGACTGCGGAGCGCCGGAGCAAGGAAACATTGGAGCAGGCGCTGGCGCTGGCAGAGGAGGCCAACCGGGCCAAAAGCGACTTCCTCTCCTCCATGAGCCATGATATCAGGACGCCGATGAATGCAATTATGGGTATGACGACACTGGCCAGGGCGCATCTGGACGAGCGGGAGAAGGTGGAAAATTGCCTTCGCAAAATCACTCTCTCTTCCCGACACCTGTTGAGCCTGATCAATGATATTCTGGATATGAGTAAAATCGAGCAGTCCAAGATTACGTTAAACAATGACAAGGTATTTCTTTCAGACTTGCTGGAACAGCTGTATTCTATCATAGGACAGCAGGCACAGGAAGCAGGGCTGCAATTTGATGTGAGGACTTCCAATATTATACATCCATACTTTTATGGGGATGCCCTTCGTATCAACCAGATATTAATTAACATATTGGGGAATGCGGTTAAATTTACGCCTGATGGCGGGAAGGTAACATTCCTGACCGAGGAACTCCCCACGATCAAGGGACCGGGATATGTCCGGTACTGCTTCACGATTCGTGATACAGGAATTGGTATGCCCGAGTCGTTTTTGTCCCATCTATTCGAGCCCTTTACGCGGAACCGGAATACGGAACATGTCGAGGGAAGCGGTCTTGGACTCAGCATAACAAAGGGACTGATAGAGCTTATGGGCGGCGAACTTCTTGTGGAGAGCCGGGAACGGGCAGGAACTACCTTCAGAGTGGAGATGGAGTACAGAATTGCCTCGGAAGACAATAGGGGGGAATCTGGGGATAAAACGGGAGTTTCAACACCGTCCGGGGCAGACAGGCTTACAGGCCGCTGCCTGCTGGTGGCAGAAGATAATGAGATTAATGCGGAAGTCCTTAGCGAGCTGTTATTGTTACAGGGTGTAAGAACTGTTGTGAAAACAAACGGCGTCCAGGTGCTGAACGAATTCCAGAGCGCGGCTTACGGCACCTATGACGCTGTACTGATGGATATTCAGATGCCGGAGATGAATGGTTATGAGGCAGCACGTGCCATTCGAAATCTGGAACAAAAAACAGGCCGCCATATGCCTATCATTGCGATGACAGCCAATGCTTTTGCGGAGGATATACAGGAGGCTATGAAGGCAGGTATGGATGCGCATGTGGCAAAGCCCATTGATATGCCCGCTCTCATGAAAACTTTGGATAAGCTGCTGGTATAAGGAGAACTGGTACATGATAAAACGCAGTTATAATCTCTTCTTTTCCGCACTGGTTCTCTGCATTGGGAGCTTGAGCGGCTGTCACCGTTTCCCTGGTTCCGGGAATGAGGTGAATATTGTGGAGCCGAAGGCGCAGAGGGATCTGCCTCAGGGAAAGACGCTGACCTTTTTTGCACCTGTGGAAGGAAAATCCAGCGGAGCCGTATCATACAGAAGGTTAATTGACAAATACAATAAAAGCCATGATGTTCATGTTGTATTTGAGGGCATCGCGACTGCGGACGGCTATAATGAGTATCTTGAGGAACGGTTAAGAACCGGAAAGGGCGATGATATTTTTATTGTCAATGAGGACAGTGTAAAGACCCTTGCACATAATGGGTATTTCCAGGATTTGTCTTCTCTGGAAGCGTTTCAGAAGTTAAACGACAGCGCCAGGGAGGAGGCGGTCATCGGGGATACGGTATATTGCATTCCAATGAATATGACGGCATATGCATTATTTGTCAATATGGATGTGTTAGAGCGGTATGGACTGGAAGCGCCGGACAATCTGGAAGAATTTAAAGTTTGCTGTACTGAGATAAAGGCGCTTGGAGGGACGCCGCTCAGCCTTAGCCGCTGGCATGCTACGGCTGTTCCCACTATCGCCAACGGATTATATAAACTCTATGACGGCCCGGATATCCAAAAACACCTTGAATTGCTGAATTCCGGGGAAGAGCAGATTGGGGATTATATGGTGGAGGGATTTGAGGCATTTCAAACCTCTGTGGAGAACGGTTGGTATGGGGATGGGGTGGATGGGGATGCCGCGGATGCACTGCGCGCGGGAGAGAAGGATATTTCTGATTTCACTTCCGGTATGACCGCATTTTATTTTGGGCCCCTGGAATATATCCCTTTGGTGGAAGAGGCAAATCCCCCGCCCGATTATCATGTACAGGGAATTCCCGTTCCGGGAGGAACGGCATTGCTGATTACTGTAGTTTCCCGCCTCTGCGTTAATCCGGACAGTGATAATCTGGACGAGGCCATGGAGTTTGTGTCATATCTGTCCAGCGAGTATTATAAAGAGAGTATGGAAAATGGAACGATTATTCTGCCCGTTTATAAAAGCTCGGATTTTACGCTGAGCAATGAGAAGATGCGGCCTGCATATGATACATATGTATCAGGAATCAGGATTCCGGCAGAGGATATGCACTTGAAGTTTGGCAGTTGGGATGTTGTGCGGGAATTATGTCTTGAAATGTTTAATGGAAGGACAGCTGTGGAGGCCACAGAGGAATACAATAAAATCCAGCTGGAACAGATTTCCGCATATGATAAACAGGAGAAACACCCTTGAAAATAAAAGAAGGAAGAAAAACGTATAAGTATTTAATTTATATTAGCTGCCTCTGTCTCTTACTGGCGATTGGAGCCATGACGGCTGTAAGCCTGATGAGCGTACAGTCTGTTCGAAAACTGGTGCGGAATACGACGACCAAGAGTATTACGGAGCTGACCGTCAGCAAAGCACAGTTTCTGGATGAAAAGATACATTCAGAGCTGCTGTCCCTTCAGTCCTTTGCCGCAAATCTTGGGGCCTTTGATGATTTGTTTGCCTACCCGGAATTACTGGAAGATTATAAAGAAAAGCACGGGGCGGCCCGCATGTGGATTATTGATACGAATGGAACCTATCAGGACACAGGGGGGATGAATAAGAACTTCGCGGATAAGAAGGAACTATTCACCGAAGCGCTGCAGGGGAACGAGGGAATTACGGATGTATTTCTGGGAGAATTAGGAAGACGTCAGATAATGTTTCAAATACCGATTTATAGAGACGGCAAAGTGGTGGGCGGTCTCTATGAAGCATATCCTGTGGAATTACTGCAGAATGCTTACCACGGTTCTACATACAATGATGCCGGTTACAGCTATGTATTGGATGATAACGGTTCGATTGTGCTGGCCCCGGTCCGTTTCAGCTATCTCCAGATATATAGTACGATTCAGGATGTCTTAAAGGATGGGGAAAATGATGAGGAATCCATCCGGAAATTTTCAGCGGCCCTGCGGTCCCAGGCCAGCGGTACGGCGGTATTTGACTTTGAGGGAGAGAAACAGTTTCTTACCTTTATGCCTCTTATGCAGAAGCATAACTGGTATTATGTATCGGTTATTCCCCTGAGCATGGTGGAAAAAGACGGTACGGCAATTATCATGCACACCATGAAAATGGCTTTTATCATAACCGCGGCAATCGTATTTTCAGTTGCTGTTATTGCTGCGTTTTTTCTGCTGCGCAATAAAAAAAGAAGGGACTACGAACGGTACGTTCAAAATATCAATGAGGCGATTGCGCAAAACATTGATACCGCTATTTTTATAGTGGACGGGCATACCGGCCAGGTGGAGTATGCATTTGAAAATGCAGAGAAGATACTTGGTATCAAACCGCAGAATCTTGAAAAAGATTGGGGCGGGGAGGACAGCAGCTTTTATAAGACACTGTGCAGTGCCTTAAAGGAGAAGGTTGATGAGAAAACAGTAAAAACAATTCCGGTGTATAACGATCTGCTGTCCAGACAAATGTGGATTCAAATTGCTGCCCTGCCTGTAAAACTGCTGGGGGAACTAAAGTACATATTTGCCGTTACAGATGTAACCCACGACAGACAGATACGGGAAAATTTAAATGCCGCGGTTGCCGCAGCCGAACATGCCAATGCATCGAAAAGCGTGTTCCTGTCCAACATGTCCCATGATATACGGACACCTATGAATGCAATCGTTGGAATGACAAAGCTGGCGGAGATTCACATTGAGGACCGCGAAAAGGTAAAGGACTGTCTGTATAAGATAGGAATTTCTTCGAAACATTTGTTAGAGTTGATTAACGATGTACTGGATATGTCAAAAATCGAAAGCGGCAAGCTGGTCCTCACTTCGGAATCATTTTCCCTTACGGAGCTGATTCAAAGGAATATTGCGATTGTAAACCCGCAGTACCAGGCAAAAAACCAGGTCTTTGTGACAGAAACAAAGGATATCCGCCATGAATATCTGCTGGGTGATTCCCTGAGGTTTAACCAGGTCTTGTTAAACCTGCTTTCCAATGCCGGTAAGTTTACACCTGAAAATGGAACCATTACGTTAACGGTTAAAGAACTGCCGCAGAAGCATTCAGGCCATGCCGTTTACCGGATTGCAGTAGCTGATACAGGCATCGGCATCAGCCCTGAATTTCTGCCAAAACTCTTTCTGCCCTTTGAAAGGGAGAGAAGCCGGCATCAAAATCAGGCGGAGGGAACCGGACTGGGTCTTGTTATCTCTAAAAATATCATAGCGGCGATGGGGGGCCAGATTTATGTGGAAAGCCGTTTGGGGGAAGGTTCTGTATTTACCGTGGAGGTAGAGCTTCCCCTTTCCATGGAAGCGGATGACGAGCTGTGTGACCGGACTGACGCTCAGGATTCCCGGAATATTTTCAAAGGCAGGCGTTTTCTTCTGGTGGAGGATAATGAATTAAACTGTGAGATTGCTTCTCAACTGCTGGAGGTATCCGGAGCGGCTGTTGAATGCGCGCCAAACGGAGTAGAGGGGGTAAAGGCCTTTGAAGAAAAGGAACCGGGGTATTACGATGCCATATTCATGGATATCCAGATGCCGGTCATGAACGGATACGAAGCTGCCAGGCATATCCGCAAATCCACTCATCCGCAGGCCGGCAGTATTCCGATAATAGCCATGTCCGCCAACACATTTTCGGACGATGTGCATGCAGCGCTGGAATCCGGTATGAATGCACATGTCGGTAAGCCCATTGATATGGATGTGCTTGCAGACGTATTGTCTGCAGTTTTGTAGGTACAGAAGCATTTCGTTCTGACGTTTACATCATATACCAATAACCAAAAGCTTTTTTGCTTCATGAATTCCCTGTGAAATCATAATTTCTATTGTAAAATGAAACTCCCCGGCCATTAGCTCCTCTAATTTCATGGAAAAACCAGCGGCATCTTTTTCGGCCAGGAAAAGGTCAAATTCCTCAAAACAGGAAAGATAGTAGGGGGTTCTGCTCTCATTTGTTTTCCAAATATCTCTCAGGGAGTATCCCCAAAAGAGCATCTGAAGCAGCTCTTTGTAGACAGTACGAATGGCCTTATAAGGGGCAAAGCATTTAAGAAGCTCCAGTGTAGCGTAGCCGATTAATTCATACTGCTGACTATTCTTTAAAGCAGCCAAACGTTTTCTGCATGTTTGCAGGCCGTCCTCTGTCAAGGCCTGTATGGTGCCTTCGGCCACGTCCCGGCAGGATAAGGTGAGAAACTGCAGGCTCTGCGCCATATCCAGGAGCCGTTTGCGGACGGCAGGGTTTTTAAAGTCGCAGTTTTTTACAATCTCATGTGAAGGGAGGACTCTTGTGCCAATCCGTTTGGCAGATTTTGTTGCACCAACGCCGTTTAACAGGGAAAGCGCTCTGCGGACTGTGCTCACTGAGACCTGTTTCTCTTGGGACAATTTGTTGAGAGAAGGAAGAAGGGTATCAGCAGGGTACACGCCATTGTTGATTGAAACAAGTAAATCCATAGCCAGCGAATAGCAGATCTGGGATGCCTTATTATAAGAATTCCACTGAAATGCGACTTCCTGTTCCGGCGGAGGCATCGTGATTTTTTCATCATAAAACCGGCACAATACCTGGGATAAGCTGTCCTGGGAAGCGTAAACCAGTTCCAGCAGGGAATCCCAGTCCTGATTGATACAGTAATCCAGAGAGCGCGGGTAAAATTCTTTGATTATAAAGGTACGCCATGGATTATCCCGCATATTAAAGAAGGGGATCTCACAGAACATGAAAATTTGCCAGACAAGCCGTAAAAGCAGATTGTTTCCTAACGCGGTGTAAGCCTGAACCACATGTTCAAACATGGTTGTCTGGAACCGTATATGACTGGATTCAAGCTGGCGGATATTGCTGTAGGTCTCAGCAGAAACATTTTGAAAACCAATCCATTGGGCATGGCCCAAGAGGGGGCGCAGTGATTTACTTAAATCAATCAGAATGTTTTTCTTCTGCGCATAAAACATCTGGATATTCTGTTCTATTTCCTTTTGACCGTAATTCCTGACTACCGTGGTTCCTACATTTGTGGAAATGGTGACCAGGCCTTCCCGCTGCAGCTGCTGATAGGCCGCGCGCATTGTATCAACGGAAACAAAGAAATCAGCGGCTGCGTTTTCGATGGAAGGCAGAACATCACCAAACCCATAGATTCCAAACTGAATGTGTGTTTTTAAAACACTGTAGACAACCTGATACCGTTCCATATTGCCTTTCATGCAGGGCACCTCATTTCGCGTCAATCATTATATGTAAATTAGTATAGCATGAAAAGGAGTGGTTATCTACAGAATGTGAGAATTGTTTCTAAACCATATGTGCAAAGAATAGATGGGGGTGTCGCAAAAGTAGATAAATAATCTACTGGAGCAACAGCTTCTTTTCTGTACAAAAACAGAAAAGCGGGCTCCGAAGAGTCCGCCATCCGTGGTATAATTAAGTATGCGAATAACTAATTACACTACTAAAGATTATACCGAACTTGGCCGCACTTATCAACTGGTTTTGCCATTAAGTTTGGAAGGGCTGGTTCCGAACGATGATTCTGTCCGACTGCTGAGCCACGAATTGGAGGATTTAGACTATACAAAGCTTTATCAGGCTTACTCTGCCAAAGGCAGAAATCCGGCAGTGGACCCAAAGACCATGTTCAAGATCCTGACCTATGCGTATTCCCAAACCATTTATTCATCAAGAAAAATTGAGACCGCCTGTAAACGGGACATCAACTTTATGTGGTTGTTAGCCGGACAAAAAGCGCCGGATCACAGCACCATTGCCCGGTTTCGTTCCGGTTTTCTGGAGGAGGCATGTGAGGACCTCTTTTATCAGATGGTACACCGTCTGGAACGGGTAGGTGAACTTTCCAAAGAAACCGTCTTTCTTGACGGGACGAAATTAGAAGCCTGCGCCAATAAATACACGTTCGTATGGAAAAAATCCGTTGGGAAATGGGAAGAAAAAATGTTCATTAAAATCCAGGAGGCGGTGAGGCTTGTAAACCAGGAGTTTATCCAATCTTTCCGTGTAGGAACTGAATACCGGGTACAGGACCTCCGGAAAATCTGCCGTTTTCTGGAGGAGATATGCAGGGAGCGGAACATAGAGTTCGTTCACGGCCGCGGAAAACGAAAATCCATCGAACAGCGGTATCTGGAGCTGTTCCAAAGGTACCTGGAGCGTCAAATCACCTATGACTGGCATACAGCCAGTTTCCAGGGAAGGAACAACTACTGTAAAACAGACCCGGATGCAACGTTTATGCATATGAAAGATGACCACATGCGCAACGCCCAGTTAAAGCCAGGGTATAACGTACAGATTGGAGTAGACAGCGAATACATTGTGGCGGTAGATATATTTCAGGATCGGAACGATGTATGGTCGCTGGTGCCATTTTTAAAGCGGATGAAGGAAAAGCTGGGTTTTAACTATCCAAGTGTTACAGCTGATTCGGGATATGAAAGTGAAGAAGGCTACAGCTATCTGCGGGAGGAGGGGCAGCAGCCATACATTAAACCTCAGACCTATGAAAAATGGAAAAAGCGGAGTTTTAAACAGGATATCAGTAAACGGGAAAACATGGCTTATAACCAGGAGTCCGATACCTATATCTGTCATGCCGGAAAGGAACTGCGGGTGATCTACCTGAAAAAGCAGCGCAGCAAAAGTGGGTATGAATCCGAGGTAACGGTATACGAATGTGAGGACTGCACCGGCTGCCCCTATAAAGAGAAATGCACCAAAGCGAAGGGAAACAAGCGTATGTATGTGTCCAAAAGCTTTTTGGAGAAGCGTGAGGAATCATATCGAAACATTCAGAGCGAGAAGGGAATTAAGTACCGGACGAATCGCTCGATCCAGGTAGAGGGAGCCTTCGGGGTTTTGAAAAATGACTATGGATTCCAACGATTCCTGCTGCGAGGTAAGAAGAAGGTAAAACTAGAGATTCTCCTGTTGAGTATGGGGTACAATCTAAATAAACTACATAGAAAAATCCAGAATGAGCGGACTGGAAGCTATTTGTTTGATCTAAAAGCGAGTGCATAAATACAAAAGAAAAACTGTATGCTTATTAAAGTATGCCCAAAATCAGGAGAAAATCGATCGAAAATGATTTTCTCCTGATTTTTTTCTGCATGCAGAGCGAGGGTGTTGCTCAATCATCTATTTTAATGATTTTGCGACACCCTCGTTTTGCGTTGTTATTGTTATCATTATCAGATATTGTATTACGGCTTCCACTGGGCATAAATGGATTCATTGATTCCTGAATGTATGGTCAGCTCACTGTGTCCATCCTTTACCAGCTTAACCCTCCTGTTGCCATACAGGAAGCAGCGCTCCTGCACTATCTGGTTCATATTGGCAAACAACTCCTCATAGATATCCGTAATTTCTCCACCTATGTAAATGTATTCAGGGTCCATCATGGTAATCAGAACAGAAATCAATCTGCCCAAATATCCGGCGGTCTCGTGAATCAGATGAACGGCTTTTTCATCCTCTTTCTTTGCGTCTGCAACCAGCTGATTCCAGGCCCCCAGGACATCCTCCTGTTCCTCTCCCCAATATTCCGCCACGATATCAGGAATGGCAAGTTCATTCTCAATACATCCGTACGCCCCGCATTCAGAACAGTATTTACGGGGATTTCCCAGCGGCGTATGGGCCACCTCACCGCCATACCCGTGATGCCCCCTTAACAGGGAACCTTCGCATATAATTCCGACGCCCACTCCCTCAGAGATATGGAGGTAGACAAGATTTCTGCACTCCGCAATGGTATGCTTAAGGCTTAAGGCACAGAGATTGGCCTCATTATCAACATAGCCCGGAAGCTGGAAGGCTTTCTCTACAATGGCTTTGAGAGGTACGCCCTCATACATCTTTACCGCACAGTTTACAAGTGTCTGAGTAGCCAAATCAAAGATTCCTGAAACAGCCACCCCCACACCGATGTACACGTGATTGGAGTTTTCCCTTGCAATCTCATCAAATCTTTTCCTGGCGTAGTCAATAACCTCCTCAGGGGCGTCCAAACCAGATATATCATATTTTTGATGGAACACAATCTCATTTCTGATATTCAGCACCGCAATTCCCAGCACACCTTTCATCTGCAGGTTCAGACACACCGTACAGAACCTGTTATATGCCAGATTAACCGTGGATGGAGTCCTTCCTACCGACATGGAGTTTTTTTTAACGATTTCAACAATTCCCCTCTCCAATAACTCATTGCACAGATTGGAAACCGTGGCAAAGCTCAATGCTGTTCTGTCAGCTATATCACGCTTTGTAAGACCGCTCTCCCCTGCTGAAAACCTCAGCACATTCACAATACTCTTAACATTGTGCTGTTTAATATCCATTACGTCCAAAGATTCCATCGTTTTCTCCATCTATCCTCTTAATTTACTGCTGGAGGATTCTGATATTTTGCCAATACGGCCTCGTCCTTTAACATCTCACCTGTCAGCAATGAGCTGCCTCCGTAGATGATAGGAGGAACATGTCCAAATGGCGGATTTGCTGATGGGATTTCTGTGGGATGTGCCGCTGCATATGCCAGCATCATCGCCTCATACCCAATCAGATATGGGTCATCCACGATTGTCCCTTCAATATCCCCAGCCTGCAGCAGTTCAATGACCGCTGAACTGTAATCACTTCCAATTATAACAATATTTTCTAAAATATTCAATGTTCTAGCTGCCGCTGCCGCTCCTGGCGCCCCATATCCATGGGTACTGAATATTCCCTTAATCTGAGGGTTGGCCTGAAACAGAGCCGCGCATACGGTTTCCGACTTTGCAACGTCTCCCTCATCGTTTAATTCGGATACAACCTGAACCCCCGGCGCATTCTCAGCCAGCCATTCCTTAAAACCTGCTGCCCTCTCTTCCTGGGCAATGGAGCCCGGAACCAGACATATGGCGACCTGTCCCTCTCCTCCAATCATCTCAGACATGGCTTTTGCTGCATTGGCTCCAAAATCATAGTTATCTGTGCCCACATAGGACAGCCTGCCGCTGTCAGCAGCATCACTGTCAAAACCAATCACAGGAACTCCGGCACTTAGTGCTTTTCCTATGGCCGAATTCAAGGTTGTCTCATCTGCCGCGGATACCAGTATTCCTGCTGGTTTCTTGGCCGTCACCTGTTCCACTGCCCTTGCTTCCAGCGACGCATCCCACTCCGCAGGTCCCTGAAGCTCCACTGTTATATGACTTCCAAGCAGCTTTGCCGCATCCTTCATACCTGCGTAGCACCAGTTGAAATATTCCGCTCCCTTTGTAAAGACCACCATGGAGTACAGTTCATTTTCCCTGGCAGCAGATGAATCCTGTCCGGCCGGCGCCGCTGCCTTTGATGTTTCGCTGCTGCATCCCGCTACACTTGCCAGCATAATTCCAGCCATACACAATGCGATTATTTTCTTCATGTAATTCTCCTCCTTTTATGAATGCCTCTTTTTTAATATGTTCATCCCCTCGCTCATCAGCACTGCCGCAATCAGAAACGCTCCCGTCACCACATCCTGATAATACGTGGAAATCCCGCTCATGACAAATGCATTGTAAATCATGGCCATGAACAGTGTCCCCAGCAAGGTTCCTGTAACCGATCCATATCCTCCGTGGGTCAGGCTTGTCCCGCCTATTGCCACTGTTGTGATTACTCTCAGGTCCGCATTGGTGCCATAGCTGTAGCTTGCGCTGCTGTAGGTCATGGCTGTCAGGATTCCGGCTGCCGCTGCCAGAACAGCAGATATGATGTATACATTCCGGTATACCCCTTCCACCTTTATTCCGGACAGACGGGCCGCTTCTTCATTTCCGCCCACAAAATATATCTGCTGGAATGATTTTTTGTTTTTAGAAAAGTAAATAAAAACAGCTGCCAGCAGGATGTACACAATCCAGCTCAAAGGCATTCCTGCTATCCTGCGTGTACTCCAGGCTGAAAATCCTTCTGAAAAATTAGAAATCGCGCTTCCGCCGGTAAGTGTCAGATTCAGTCCCTTTAAAACTGCCGCAATGGCCATTGTCACTACCATGGGATGCAGATTCAGCTTTTTTCTAAAAAGGTTTGTCAGGCAACCAATCCCCGCTGCCGCTGCCAGAACCAGCATTATAGCTGCCGCAAATGGAACTCCCCGTATCATGAACAGCGCAAGAACGATAGAAGAAAAGGGAAGGACACCTGCCACAGTCAGATCAATTCCCCCGGATATAATTACCAGGGTCATCCCCAAAGCCATGATTGCCTCCATGATGAAATTATCCACCAGTACACAAAGATTGGCTGCTGTAAAGAAATAAGGCGAACGAAACCCCATGAAAACCGCAAGAAGTACGATAAGGAAAATCAGTACCATATAATGAAGGTTGATTTTTTTAGCCATTTCCTTCCACCTCCTCCCGGAACGCCGCCTTCATCACAATCTCTTCTGTCAGATTGTCATTCTCCAATACGGCCTGGCATTTGCCCTCATGCATTACAATGACTTTATCCGATACTCCCAGGATTTCCGGCAGTTCAGAAGAAATCATCCACACAGCCATCCCGCTGTCTGCCAGCCTTCGCAGTATTTCATGAATCATTGCCTTAGCGCCCACATCCACGCCTCTGGTAGGTTCATCCACAATCAGCAGCTTTGGATTGGCAGCAAGCCATTTTGCAAAGAGTACCTTCTGCTGATTACCCCCTGACAGATTGGATAATCTGTTTTCCATACACTGTGTAGGATGTATTTCCAGTTCTTCAATATACGTTTTTGTTATACTTCTGCTCTTATCCTCCTTTATGAATTGTATAGGACTGCATATGGATTTAAGACAGGCTGCAATCGTGTTTTCCCGTACAGTCATGTCAACAAATAGTCCGATTGCCTTGCGGTCCTCTGACAGGTAACACACGCCCGCTTTGATTGCCTGAGCCGGATTGGAAAACCTTACTTCCTTATCCTCAAAAAACACCTTTCCCGAATCAATCTTGTCCGCCCCGAAAATCGAAAACGCACATTCTGTCCGTCCTGCCCCAACCAACCCAAACATTCCGGCAATTTCACCATATCGGATATCAAAGGAAACATGTTCAAATTTATCCTTTCTGCTGATACTCTCTGCCCTGAGAGCACATTTTCCGTTTCTGTCCTTTGCTTTCGGAGGATATAGATTATCAATATTGCGTCCTACCATCATCCTGATTATGGTCTGTACATCCATGTTTTCCCTTGTCAGAGTCCCTGTGCATGTCCCGTCCCTCAGTACCGATACCTTATCGGAAATCCTTGTAATTTCATTTAATTTGTGACTTATGAAAATAATCAGCTTTCCTTTTTCCCTCAAGTCAAATAACAGACGGAACAGGTTCTCGATTTCTTTGTCAGAAAGAGCGCTGGTAGGTTCATCCAAAATCAGTATGTTAACGTCCTTTGACAATACCTTCGTAATTTCTATCATCTGCTGCAGGCCGACGCTCAAGGTTCCGGCCTGAACCCTTGGATTGATGTTAGCACCGATTTTCCGGAACTCTTCCTCTGTATTTTTATAGAGACGGTCCCAATCTATAAACCCCAGCCTGTTGACAGGTTCATTATTGACAAATACATTCTGGGCCACAGTCATATTCCCTGCAATGCTTAATTCCTGATGTACGATTCCTATTCCATGGGCATAAGCCTCCACCGGATTCCTCATGGTTATGTTCCGTCCGTCCAGGAGTACTTCTCCACTGTCAGCCTGGTATATACCTCCGATTATTTTCATCAGGGTCGATTTTCCTGCTCCGTTCTCACCGATAATAGAGTGAATCTCCCCTTTTTCAAAATCAATGGAGATATTTTCCAGTACTTTGTTATTTCCAAAAGACTTTACTACATTTTTTACTTGTAAATAACTCATACCCTTCTCCTATCTCGGTTTTCTTCTTCGGCGCAGGGCATCAAAAGCCACCGCCGCCAGAAGCATAAGGCCGCTTATTGCAGATGACCAGTTAGGCGAACCGTTAAACATGATAAATACGTTATTTACCAGGGCCACTAATATGACTCCGAGAGCAGTTCCCAGAAAGCTTCCCGCCCCGCCATGCATATCAGCGCCGCCTATAACTGCCGCAGAAATCGCCTTCATCTCAAAGGAAATGCCATAACCTGCATGGCCCATACCCAGGCTGCTGGTCATCAGTATCGCAGCAATGCCTGCCATGAGGCCGCTAATCATGTAGCCCAGGATAATCGTAAGTCCAGACGGAATACCTGAAATAAATGCCGCCTGCCTGTTGCCTCCCACGTAAAACATGCTGCGCAGGGGTCTGAAACGTCTTGATAAAAGGGCCAGCAAAAGCATAATGGTGATTGATACCAATATCTTATTAGGTACTCCAAGCAGACTTCCTCTCCCTATATTAGTATAGGCGTCAGTCAGCCCTGCCACGAAATAACCGCTGGTCAGCACATAACAGGCTCCCCGGCAAATAGACTGACTTCCAAGAGTCGCCACAAAGGGAGCTACATTGGCTTTGGACACAAGAATACCATTAACCGCACCTATCGCACCCCCAAAAAGAATGCCCAGGCCTACTGCAAGCACTATGTTTATACCTTTTTGAATCATTAAGGTACAGATGATTCCAGACAGCGCAAGGACTGCTCCCACAGACAGGTCCACCCCGCCCAATATAATGACAAAGGTCATTCCGCAGGCCAGCAGCAAATCATAGGCAAGATTGGAAAAAATGGCTTCAATGTTGCTTCTGGCATAGAAAAGTTCTCCTTTGAGAATGCACATTGCAACAAAAATAACTGAAATTGTAATGATTAACGTTCCTTCCCTGTTATTGACAGACAGTTTCATTTTGTCTTTCATTCACATCACATCCCTCTGCCTACCAGCTCCTGAACATCCACCGGCATATCAGAACACTTGACAGCAGTTCTTCCCCGCTTTATATATGCGTCCTCAACACAGCCTCCGGCAATCTCGGTATTTGGATAACCGTAACATCCAAGATCCAGCATAATACCTACGTTCTCACCATACGGTTCTTCCTTGTCCGGGGTGATGACCATTGGTTCCAAACACTCCGTCAGTCCGGTTCCATGACATGTACTATAAAAATGAAACTGCTTCATATTATGCCCTCCGATTTCCTGTGAGGCAAAATAATTCCTGGCCGCCAGGTCAATGCGGTTGGAAGGAAGATTCCCCTGGCAAACATGATAGATTTCCTGTTCCGCCCTTCGGTAAGCTTCATTCATGCAGTCAAAATATGCTTTCTGAAGTTCGCTTCTCTTTCCCATAACAAAAGACCTTCTGCATACGCCCTTATAACCCTCAAAGCTGGGACTGCAGCCAATCTGCACGATTTCTCCTTCCTCTATCACTTTGTTTGAGGCTGGTCCAATCACGGTTTTGCACCGGTCACCTGAATTTACAATTGTATCAAACCCAAATCCGGTTCCCCCAAGGGATTTGACTGTAAAGTCTCCTACTGCCGCCACTTCGCTTTCCCTGATTCCCGGCCTGACAACTGCCAGCATGGCTCTTACTGCTGCGCAGGCAATGATATCTGCCTGTTCCATACACTTAAACTCATTCTCTGATTTTTCATACCGGAGGTCAGACAGGATATCGGAAGCATCCACCACTTCCACTTTTCCAAAACTCGTATGGAGGAATTCCATGAATTTTGCCGGAATGATATCATCACTTGTCATATAACCGATTCGTTTGATTTCGTGTCCTATGTAACGGGCAATGACTTCATTCAGCTCATCCCTGTCCACTCCTTCATAATATTCATCGGGTATGCTGAATTCGTTTACAAAACGGGTGTCCAATCCCAATCCGGATTCTTTTGAAAGGATACCGGATTCAGGTCCGGCCAGAAGAAGAGGACGTTTTCCGGGAGCAATCACCCCGCTGGCTCTTTCGATGGTTGGGTTATATCCAGTCAGATAAATACCATCCCCCGGCATCTCTCTGTACCAGAAGAAAAATCCCATATCAATTTTTTTCTCATCCAGCTTCTTCCATACATTCTGATACCGCTCCTCATATTCTTTCTGCGGAATCTTAAAATCCTTATCAATGCGTCCCTCATACGCCCTCACGATTCCCATAACCCTCTCAAAATCCATTGCGCTAATACCCATAACTACCTCCTTCATTTATTTGTGCATTTTTTATATTAAACTAATTATTATAATACTT
>ENA-OPSU01000641-OPSU01000641.1-human-gut-metagenome-genome-assembly--contig:-NODE-641-length-17353-cov-7.581975_pt1 | contig 17353 bp, 18 predicted proteins | sample MGYA00241811_ERZ501913 | MGnify/ENA primary metagenome ERZ501913 (study PRJEB25962, sample SAMEA2042113) | human gut metagenome | biome: human gut; feature: human-associated habitat; material: faeces...
AAAATATTTGTCACAACTTTTACAGGAAAATAATTTTTAATGCGTCTGCCCTGCAGCTGTCAGACGATTAATTGATCGCATACAAAGGTATAACTTTATGCGATACGACCTTTAAATCCTAGGAGGAAAAAGACAATTCCTCCCAAGAATTTAATCACCCAACAGTAATTTAGTCACAGCGGCAGTATTCAATGCCCATTCACGAGTATATATCTCGTCCGCTTCCGGAATATCAACTAACTTCAATCCCTGTGCCTGTGCTTTGACAGCTAACAGTTCACCAACAGTTGTTTTCGCTTCCAGCTTATCCAGATACTTTTCAATGGTCTGTGTATCCAAAGAAAGAATCGTCTGTCCACCAAAAGGTATTTCCAGCCAAACGATTTCCCGTTCTTTCACTTTCAGAACTCCGAAAACAAGCCCTTTCTGCAAACTTTGGGAAATACGTACCTGATGTTGTACGCAAGAAGGATCGTAAGCTACTCCTGTTCTTTCCGATATCTTCATTGGATAGGCAGAGTTCATCCAACCTACCACCAGATTAGGAGAGATAGTCCCGTTGCTATATGCATTGCAAGTGAAAGCGACATATTCCGCACCTACACGGTTCAGTTCATTCAAATCCAGCTCGATATATTCAGCAGTACCTTTCTTATTAGGAATACTTCGGATATCCCCGCTATGTTTAGCGCCAATAGCTTGCAAGTTGAAGAAGGAACAAACTTCTGTTGTGGAAGGCAAAGTGATATGACAACTCAAGTCCATGTCAAGATGCTGTGCCGGAAGCCCTTTTCCCCACTGCATAAACAATCGCACTTTATCCCCCTCTACCGGGAAACGCGTTCCCTGCAAAGCACAGGAAGTATCCTGAATTGTTTCACTACGATCGCCGATAGCCAACGGGATATGGAACAACATAGGGTCAATATACATACTTTTGTTTTCACTTTCGGCAGCTGCATTGGCAAAACGGGCAGCTACGACTTCCTTACACAAATCCTGTACATCCTTCACCATCGCTTTTAGCTGATCCTCCATATACAGACCCACCAAATAATGTGGTTCTATCAAAAGAGCATTCCCCCCTAAAGGTTTCACCATTCTCTTATGTCCCGGTTCAAAGTAGTTCTCCGCATACATACCCAAAGTAACTACCAAACGTGCCGGCAACAAATGAACTACTTCTTTAAATGCAGCCAACGTCTCTTCAGCTCCGAACCAAAGCATATTCGCAAATAAAGAACGTGCAAACATACCCGGTCGCTGCTTTAACAAAGCAAATGTCTGTTCCGCATCCGCCTTCAAACGGTTGCGCTCCACTTCTCCTTGCCACACAGTATATGCCTGGCGGTAGAATATATCCATCAATTCCTTCAAATTTCCGAATTCCGGCTTACGGGCATATTCCGCCAGACGCAACGCACGTATCATACGTACCCACATCTCTCTTTTCGGATGCATGATTTCGCAAGCCTTCTCCGGAGCCATTGTCAGGTTGTTCAACCAAAGAGCTACCATTTTACATTCACGACGCGTATATTTCAACTTCAACTCCTCACGCTTCGCTTGAGCTGCCGAACGACTTTTATCCAAAACTCCACATATATGTGTGTTGTTTCTACCTGTTTTACGGATAATAGTCTTAGGCTCTATGATTTGCAGGAATCCGGTTTTCTTATACCACAGATAACGCAATATATCATTCGGAGTAGAGAAATAGATTTGCGCTTCCTGCGCTCTATCCTGTTCCACCAATGTATCTATCACCAACATCAATGTCTCCTTCATTTTGATTTCGACTGCCGGTAACGGAAGTTCGCCAAGCATTATTTTCAAGCTATCCGCTTGTGTGGCATCAAGAGCTGTACGCGATTCAAGCAAGTCACAGAAAAAAGCATTCAGCTCCTTGTCCTGCCAAAGTTCCAGCACTTTCAGTTTACTTCCCTGTCCGAAATATTCCGTAGTAGCCGTTTGGAACAGGGTTCCGCAGAACGGACAACCATTGTATCGTTCCATAGGGAATGTATTATCAGGGATCACGTGTCCGCAAGGTAGTTTAACGCCTTTCTGGCTATTAAACAGGTTAGCGATCCATGTAACCAGATGATCCAAGCGCGTTTCTCCGGTAGGTACATCCCACCCTTTCACCAATGGAGACCAGTTTAGCGTCACGCCTAATGCTTCTTTCATCACCTGAAGAATCATCATCTGTTGAGCCGGATATAACTGATTAATGGCATGCAGCAGTTCTTCGGACAAGCTATATCCTACTTTACGGAGTTGGGCTACCAATGCAATGGTAGTCGAAGTCAACTCTTCCTGCTTTTTCTCTTCTTCTATCAAAGGCAAATAGATTGCATTCTGCCTGATAGACACTTTCAACAAATCTTTATTCATAACTTTGTTTTTTTAAGTAAGGTAATCGGAAGACTGTGAATCAATGGAGCATTCCTGCGGTTTTGAAGTAAGTCTTCCTTGACCTTAGTTGATAAAAAGAGGTAGAACAGGCCGGATTCGAACCAGCGTTATCCACCGTTAAGAAGTAAGCCCCGGTTGACCTCATTTCAGATAATCCCGAAGCTGCTGTCCTACCTCTATATTTATTTTTTGTGGAGCAGGCCGGAGTCGAACCGACGACCGTCACAGGATAGAAGTAAATCTTAATTGACCTTTTTCATCAGGATAATCTCAAGATTATGTATGATGCTCTACCCACTGAGCTACTGCCCCTTTACGAAACAGGAAAACTGATAATCGTATGAGTCAATATCTTAACAGGATGTATGGAAGTAACCCGTACTTGACCTGTTTTCTTGTTTCTTCGACAAAGATAGATGCAGTGGTGCGCAGCCTTTTTGCGCAACTAAAACTTTTTTGCTCTTTTAAAGAAAAAAATAAATTCCAATACCTGCATCGTTTAAATAGAAATCAGCGATTTGCCTTACGATTCTTTACTTCTTCTACAAGTTTTGTAAAGGACTTCTCCTTTTTACGTTTCTCATGTTCGGAAGCTGAAAAGTGCCACGCTTCCCGGCGAAGTTTCAGATAGCTTGCATAAACTTTATAATCTAACACACCGCTATTGACTGCTTCTAAAACAGCACAACCCGGTTCGTTAATATGCTTGCAATCTTTGAAACGGCACGATTCTGCATAGTCAGAGATTTCAAGTACTTCGGCCAGTGAATCTGGATTGTCGATAACCAAGCCAAATTCACGCACACCCGGAGTATCGATTAAAACACCCGAATCATTCATCAATACCATTTCCCGACGGGTTGATGTATGCCGGCCTTTTCCTGTGGACAGGCTTATATCGGAGGTAAGCAACACAGATTTTTCACAGAGTGCATTTACCAGAGAACTTTTCCCGACACCCGAAGAACCGACAAACACAACAGTTTCTCCCTCTGATATGGATTCCCGCAACCGGAGAATCGTTTGGGGTTGATGAATGCTCGTAAAAAATACGGGTATCTGATTGGAGATATGATTTATTTGTTCTTCAACACTCTGCCTGTCAAAATCTAAATCGGATTTATTAAGCACCAATACAGGCTTGATGTTTTCTTCTAATACCTGAACCATAAAACGTTCTACTCTGCGGACATTGAAATTATCGTCAAGACTCTGCACAATAAATGCTTTATCGACGTAAGAAGCAATGGCCTGCTTATCGGCAACTGTACCACTTTTCTTGCGATACAATGTCCGCTCACGAGGTAGCATATAGACAATAATCCCTTTATTCTCATCAAATGGTTGAAAAAGCACCCAATCACCCGTACAGGGTAATTCAGCATCAGATTTCCCATACATCATGTTTCCCGTGAGTTCACACTGAAACAATCCGTTTTCGGAAACGACCTCGTAGCAGGTACGATGTACTATGGATATACGTCCATGAGGAAGAGTGCTGTAGAGTGATTCTTGTTTTAGTTGGCTTAGTTTATCATTCCAGCCATACCAGTTTAAATTAAAGTCGAATTTGTGAATTGTTTGATTTTCGTTATTCATGATCTTAATGTATACAGCGTACACGTTACAAAGCACCACGATACTTTTAGCACCCTTGTACGCAAGTTAAAAATTGAAATTATAAAGACATAAAGAGTACTCCCGGAAGGAATCATCCGAGAGCAAACGAAAGGACAATCTGTATCAGAAACACAGATTGTTTACTAAACCAAATCCGATTTATTATTTCTTGTCATGCGACAAAGATAGACTATTTTTATTTAATGGCAAAACGAGCCGTCATTTCATACCGTAGCTTGATAACCCGGTACTGCTCGGTAGCTGCCGCACCCATGCTTACATTGCTCTGCGCTTCGAAAGGAAGATAACGGCTTATGTTATTATCGGCAGGTTCGATGATACGAATCACTTCACCCAACTGCTGCCCCATCGCTTCCACCAGATAAGATGCTTTCTCACGGGCAGCCTTCAGTGCTTCAATCTTACCTTGTTTCCGATACATTGGCAAATCCTTATGTTTGAGTTCTCCGATGCGCATGGACTCAATTCCCCACGTATTGACTGAACGAATAATAGAGTTAATCTGCTCAAAATCCGTAAGCCGGATATCCAATTGCTTACCTATCAGAAACTCCTTTCCTCTCTGACGCCAATAATCTCCTATTTCCTGTGTGCGGATAGCATCATCCGTTATTCCTATTTTGCGCAAACTTTTACGCAAATCTTTCTCTATCATTGCCAATGGCACTTTCGTATGAAAATCTTCTTCTTTTTTTGATTTACCGGTGTATTCTTCTTGCCAATACTCCTTAATCTGAACCAGAAAATGAATCTCATCCGGAACGACTTCTATTTCAGAAGAACCGGTCACTTCAACGTATCGTCCATCACTTTCCTGTGCATTCACAACGATACTCCAAGTAAACAAAACAAAAGCTAATAAACATACCTTTTTCATATCTTCAATCTTAATAGTACAACCTCTTTTACAGAATGCGAATTATCATTTCACAAAGCTATTAAAAAAAACTGTAAAACCGATTTTATCCCAAGAAATCAATCAGGCTTTTTCGATCCATCAAAATAGTATCGCCATTCTTTACCTTACACTTGGAAGATGTTTTGCCGGAAAGTAAAGAAATATACCCTTTTTCAAACAGCAGCTTCAAGCGGGTACTGGAAAGAGGCAGACATCTTTTTATCAATGAGGATAATTTAAGGCTCAAGTCGAAATCACACTTGACTTGGATACTTATGATCTCACTACTCATATTCAGGATGTCTTCTAAAGAGACGGTATTTATCACCTCATATTCAACACTGTCATAATCTAATTGAAGATTATTCCTACTTGCCACTCCGGCAGAAAAGGCATATTGCCAGGCAACTTCCCTGTCATTCATAGAAAAGCTGTGAAAGAGCTTTTTATCAATCAAGTCGGGTTTAGTTCGTGACAACAGAGTCATATTACAAGTGTTATCACATTTCACACATCTATAAATCAGCCAGACATCAATGTTTTTCTTCTGTGCATTCATCCTGAACTTATCACTGCAATAAAAGCGGTCACTATCACAGTGACTGCATTTCTTAATTAATAAGGGGCAATTCTTCACCCTTATCTCCCATGTAAATGTTGTTTCCATAACTATACAAAAGCGATTATCTTTCTTTGTGAATCAATTATATTTCTCCGCAAAGTTGGATAATAGCCATTTGTATAATTCACAAGATGTCACAAGACGCCCTGAAATTTATCTGTCAAGCTCATCCATCATCTTTATAATCTGTTCTTTCAACTTATCCAGAAATTGGGTTCTGCTTTTCTTTCTATTCCTGATTTCCAAGAATATACGATAAAAATCACCTATCTCGATATTAAACAGTGTTTCGCAACAAAAAGCAATGTCTTTCAAACTCGTATTTCCATTACTAAAGCATTTACCTGCATACAAGGCGTAGATAAACTCAACCAAAGCAACTTTACTGTCCGTCCATTGCAACAGTTTACTGTCTACAATGGAAGTGAATTTAAGATGAAGTTTCTCTGTCAGCTGCTCTATTTCCTCCGACACATATTCTATCAAGCGATTATTCGCCAGAATTTCTGCAACACTCGAATCATGCAAGGTGGTAAAAGAAATATCTCTATCCAGTAGATGACAATGTATATCAGAAAGAATATCATAATTCTCCCGAATAAAATAGCGGTTATCAAGCTCTGTTCGACCGGCACGGTAATATTCATAAAAGTCATTATTCAAAAATGATTTTTGCAGGTTCTCCAATTCAATCTTCAGATATCTGCATTGGGATGACAGAGATTTGTCGATACGATTCTTTTCAATCTGATACAAACGGACATAAAACATCAACAGACCGGAAATCTGCGGTTTCGATACTTTAAAGAAAAGAATCTCTTCTTCAGCACTTCGAAACTGATATCCGGCAACAGCTGTTTTCAGCGAGGTCAGTGAAACCTGTACGACACCAATGATCTGCCTGATTCTATCCAAAGGATCAACCGTCTGAAGCTCAATCCTTTTTATTTCTTCTTCTATGTTCAGCTTACTATTTCTTACGAAATTTTCCATTCATTCTCAACGCACCCACCACTCCCATCTGATTAGCATAAACCGGACTAAAAGCCTGAATACCTTAATTGCATCAGTTTTGAAAAACGATGCAGTGAATAATAAAAATGATAAAATGAAAAACCTGTTCAAGTATAGAACTACTCAAACGAAAGAAATTAGCCTGTGGTTTATGAGGCTAATATTAAGCTATAACAAATTTAAGAATTGTGCCCAAAATCATTGCTTTTAGAATTCAGATGCAAATATAATTGTTTTTTTAGGATGACATGAAGTTTATATGAAATTTTGAAATAAACTCACCAGAAGTATAGAAAAATAGTATCTTTGCCTCCGACTTTTCACAGATACTGTGAGAAAGCAATTCTTTTAATTATATAAATAAAAAAGACTATGATCAGATTAAATGTTTTTGTTCGTGTAAACGAATCCAACCGCGAAGAAGCGATAAAAGCGGCAAAAGAACTGACTGCCTGTTCTTTAAAAGAAGAAGGATGCATTGCTTATGATACTTTCGAAAGCAGCACGCGTCCTGACGTTTTCATGATTTGCGAAACTTGGCAGAATGCCGAAGTATTGGCAGCACACGAAAAATCTCCTCATTTCGCTCAATATGTAGGTATCATTCAGAAATTGGCTGAAATGAAATTAGAAAAATTTGAATTCTAAATGAATTACGAGGCTGTTCTTGAACAGCCTCGTAAAATTCACTATTTCACTATCTTTCCGAGTAGAATTAGTCGAGTTTCTTATGGATAAATGTTCCTTCAATCCAATAAGTTGCATGATTCGATTCAAATTTCAACAAGACATAACCGGGATCAGTGGGGCCACCGGGAAAATGATTGATAAACCAGTCCTGCCAAAGTTCCTGCTTCATCTTTTCGTCAGTTACAACTTCCACTTTCCCCGTTAACGCCACGCTGTCTCCTTTATCCTGAAAGCATAATCCTGCTTTCGGATTCGATAAGAAATCAATTGTTTTTAGTGAATCTGCTCCGGTAGACATCCAGATAGTGGAAATTCCTTCTGTCAGGATTTTGCTCATCGGTACAGGGCGGGGATAACCTTCTTTATTCACAGAAGCAAGGGTAACTACTTCACATCTCTGCAACAATTCTGTTGCTTTCTCTTTCATTGTTTTTGTGGTCATAAATTGATTGGTTTTTATTAATCTTGCAAAGGTAACGGCATATCTTCCCATTCTATTGTAAAAAAGCGACTTTTACCTAATCTATCTTTGTGGTTCGATATAAGTAAGTGTGGTTTCTTCCGGAACGGTTAGGGAAAGAAAAGACGCAGGAGTATTGCCGGACATCGACTTAATCTCTTTTGAAAAATGCGCTAAATCATAGTATCCTGCATCAACTGCCGTAGTCAACAGATTGGCTGATGTTGTGGTTCTCAACAATTCCACAGCATTCTTAAATTTAACAATACGGCTGTATTCTTTAGGAGTAAATCCGGTATAATGCTTGAACTTTCTCTCAAAATGACGCTGACACAAACAGACATCATCCATCAAGCTGCGAACTGAACGTTTTCCTTTGGAATGATTAATCATGTTCACTGCCATAGCGACATGAGAATCGGCAGGCTGATAATGACGCGCCAAATATGCCAGCAAATATTCTTCCACTACTCGTATTCGATCTGTGACATGCTTCTGCTCACCTAATTTTTCAATAAAAACTATCATTTAGGTACAATTGATTGGCTTTCAATAGCCTAATGAGTTATGAAATGCAGTAGGTAATGATTTAGCGACCTATCTTCTGCAATGATATACAACGCTTTGCATAACTCGAATAACCTGTTGCAAAGATAAAAGTATATCGTGAAAAAAAAGAATTTTCTCCAAATTATTTTCGTAGAGCCGCCCGTTTGGGTGGCTTTTTTTGTTTTCAATGTATTCTGTTCCTATGCTAAATGCTGTCTCCGAAGACTGCGTTTTTTTGTTTTCGCCCTACTTCTCTCCCTGCACATCCTCCACTTATGCCTGTGTATCATGTCGGGATCGGTTGTTCGTTGTCAGCGGCAAAGGTAGTTCCGGGCTTCCACGGACAAAAAAGGTCGGTGCGGCAAGCCGTTTAGACGACAATCTCCACACTTCCATTTCATTGCAGGTAGTATTCTCGCCACAAAACCTTGTTTGTCCTAAGCCCTACCTTTTTACGCCACTGAAACGAAAACGACCGACCCGACGGAAAGACGCATAAAAAAAATGTCGGATATGCGAGAAGCAGGGAAAAAGAAAAAGTTGAAACTCAAACTCCCTCACCTCTGGAATCCGCATAAAATCAAAAAAAATCAGACAAGATGAAACTGAGATACAAAATATCAATTTGGGTGGCTCTTGAACTCGCAGGCTCTCTCCTTTGGGGCGGAAGCGTCTGGCTTTGGCTGGTAGGGATATGTGCAGGGAAATTCCTCATTCGGCTACTCCTTACCATCACTTGGGCAATCGCAGTGTACATCTTGGCTTATGCCCTCATCATCGGGGCAACACTTTGGTTACTCATTTCTTAAACAGACAGATATATGAAAAGAAGAAGCAAGACAATCGCACAGCAATGCAGATACTACGAAGTGGACAACATCTTCGAGTATATGGTATCGGTTTACCTAAACGGAAACATATCAGCCTTTGGGGAACTGTACAAGGAACTCAATCGGCAAGACAGAAAGGAGTTTATCATCTATCTCTTTTCAGAGGTTGAACCTATTCATATCCAAGAAATCATTTTAGAAACCATCTAACTATATAAGACAATGAAAGGAACAGAACATTTCAAGGACGTTATCCAAAACTATTTGGAAACGAGAGCATCATACGATGAACTCTTTGCGGAGAATTTCCGCAAAGAGAACAAGAACATAGACGAGTGCATTACCTACATCTTGACGGAAGTCCAAAGAATGGGTTGTGCAGGTCTGTCTGATGAAGAGGTATATTCCCTTGCCGTTCACTATTACGATGAGGATAACATCGAGGTGGGCAAGTCCATCAACTGCCAAGTCGTGGTAAACCATACTATCGAACTTACGGAGGAGGAAAAAGCAGAAGCACGGAAAAAGGCTATCGAGCGATACCAAGCGGAGGAATACCGCAAACTGACCGCCAAGAAACCAAAAGCGGAGAAGCAAGTGGAACAGCAGATAGCACAACCCTCACTATTCGAGTTTTAACCCTCTAAACAACAAAAGGAAATGGAAACAAAGGAATTGAACGAAGCACGCATCTATGTAGGCACTTATGCTAAGTACAACAACGGCTCATTGCAGGGCGAGTGGGTGGAACTTTCGGACTTCTACGATTTGGACGACTTTATCGAACATTGTGCCGAGATACACGAGGACGAGGAAGAACCCGAATTGATGTTCCAAGCGTGGGAGGAAATCCCCGATAGTCTGATAGATGAAGGGCATTTGGAGGAAAACTTCTTTGAACTTCGGGACGAGTTGGACAGACTGAGCGACAAGGAGCAAGAAGCCTTTTGGGTATGGGCGGACGGTAACAACGCCCAATTCACCCAAGACGCATACAGCCTTGTAAAGGCTTTCCAATCGGACTACATAGGAAGTTATGCGAGCAGGGAAGATTTTGCGGAGGAGCTTGCGAAAATGGAGAACGACTTACCCGATTTTGCGCTGATATATTTTGACTTCTCCAAATATGCCGATGACCTTTTTTGTACGGACTTTTGGTATAAGGATGGCTATGTATTTCGGAACAACTAATTGAGGAGGAAAGATTATGAAACCGAGAAACAAGTTTGAGAAAGCAGTACTTGCAGAGAGCAAGAACTTACGACCGATAACCAAGACACAGAGTAAATGGGTATTCCGTGAGTGTATAGACCATTTCGCCTATCGATTACCCAAAGGTCGTACCACTTGTATGGATTGTGGACATAGTTGGACAATGGAAAAGCCGGCATATACATGCACTTGCCCTCATTGTAGAGCAAAGTTGCAAGTCCGAACGACTTTTGAACGTAAGATAAGACAGAAGCAATACTTTACGATACTTACCACTTGTAAAGAGTACCAAGTATTAAGAATGTTTCTTCTTTCTGTGGAAATGGAGAAAGGATGCAAGGCATCATCATACACTATTGAAATCGGTCAGTATTGGTGGAACGCACAAGGACGAAAGACGATTGTTGCCGTTCAAAGAGTACTGGGTAGATACATCGACACCTTTTCCTATTGCTCGCCTATGGCAGTGAGAAACGACAACGAAGCCTACCGCCATATATCGTACTCTCCGATATATCCTAAGTTCAAGGCAACGGAAGCACTCCGCAGGAATGGATTTAAGAATGATTTTCACGACATCGCACCAACTGTTCTCATTCCAGCCCTATTGTCCGACAGCCGTGCGGAAACATTGATTAAAGCAGGTAGAACCGAGCATCTGAAACACTTTCTTGACAATTCGAGGGCATTTGACGCTTGTTGGCAATCCTATAAAGTCGCCACTCGCAACGGCTATGACATAGAGGAAATTTCAATATGGTGCGACTATGTGGATATGCTCCGCAGATTGGGCAAGGACATACACAGCCCCAAGTATGTTTGCCCCACCGACCTGCATAGGGAACACGACCTAAGACAAAACGAACTCCGCAGACAAAGGGAAAAGGAAGAAAAGGAGAAGAGACGCAAAAAGGCAATGGAGGACGAGAAACGTTTTCACGAACTCAAATCAAAATTCTTCGGTATCCGTTTCACGGACGGCACAATCCAAGTCCACGTTTTGGAGAGCGTGCAGGAACATTTGGATGAGGGTGTGGCAATGCACCATTGCGTATTCGACAATACCTACTATCTCAAAGAGAACTCGCTTATCCTTTCGGCGACCATTGAGGGTAGACGGATAGAAACGATTGAGGTTAATTTGGACACGCTCAAAGTGGTGCAAAGTCGTGGCGTGTGCAACAAGAATACGGAATATCACGACCAAATAGTGAGCCTTGTCAATGCCAATCGCAAATTGATTAGGCAGAGAATGAGAGCGACAGCATAAGCAACAATCACCAAAATATCACAGATATGAAAGCAGAAATAGAAAGCATCGTATGTAATTGGGCGGACGAGATACCTCATATCCTTGTAAGGGCAATCAATGCCATTACCTTATCCGCCAATGAAGAGGAACTGAGGGCAGCCGTCAAGAGGATAGTCGAAGAAACGGAACTCGACAAGTTCTTTGCCTATGGTTACGGCACACATCATTTTTGACTTACCCACCGCAGGTTATCCAATGGAGAACCAATGGAACACAGATTATTAAAGGTTGAATTTTGAGAATATGAAAAAGAGAGTTTACAGAGTACGGACACAATACATCTTCGAGGGAGTTTTTGAGGTGGTTGCCGAGAGCAGAGAAGAAGCACGACAAAAGGTCATTCAGGATTGTGGAATGGTGATGGGTGGAAACGTTCACAGCACTCTTCCCGATGAAGAAATCAATTGGGCTTTCTCTACGCACCCCGAAGTAAGGACGGGACGGATAACCGTTCAAGAAGAACAAACAAAGTAAAGCGGTCGGCAGATTTGCCGACCGCTACTTTCTTTCGTGAGCTTCGAGCGGACAAAGAAAGTAGCAAAGAAACCCGATGAAAAGCACCTCGTTACTTTTGACAGTGAGTTGAGACGGCTCAAAAGTAACAAAAAGCCCAACCAAATATGGTTCTATCTTCTAAAACCGTATTTCTGTTCACGCTTTTCAAAAGCAATACGTCCTCCTTCCAAAATATCACATATATGTTCACGGATACCTTGTGAGGATAAGATATACTCAGAGTTTTCGTCTCTTTGTTTGGTATCTTCCAAAGCCCCGTTAATATATTGAAATTTCATGCCTCCTAAGTTTGGCGTATCTGCACCTTCTTGATTGGCTACAATTACATTTTCTGCGTCTGCACTTACCACAACATTGGAATTGTGCGTTACCAATATTATCTGTCGTTCTTTCTTTTTTCGTTTGATGTATGCAACCAACTCATGATAAATTGCACGGTTGTCGAGACTATCTTCTGGTTGGTCAATGAGTATTGGACATTTCTTATCACTAAAATCTAAGAGTAATTTTAGAATAACAAAAGCCTGTTTTCCTTCCGACATGTTTACGAATGCATCTCCCTGATAGGTTAAACTATAATCAAGACTATACCAATTACGAGTAAGAAATTCAATCGCAACATTTAAAGCCTCGTATCCGTTCTTTAGTAAGATATTCTCTGAAAGAAGATTTTTGAGAAAGTCCAAGCTGTAAGATTTGTTATCGTCATCATATCTGTTTAGTAACATTTTCAAGTATTCTTGACGTTCAGTCCCACGTTGGTTAAGCCTACTTTCCAAGAATTCCTGTAACTCTTTCTTGTGAAATGTAAGACCCACGCAAATATCAAGTCCATCATATGTGATTTCTAATGTATTACATATTTCTCTTGCCAAAATTTTATAAGAACAGTGAGCATCAATAATTTTCTGAATAAGAGAATTACGCAGCTTTCTTATATGTTCAAGCCTACTCTGCAACCCAATAATAGTTTCAAGGGTTTTCTCTTCTTCTTGTATTTTACTATTAATATCCTTCAATTCCTTATTGCCTTCAAAAGCATGTATTCCTTTCTTATAGACATCATAAGCGATTATAGTTTGAATATCTGTGCTTATTTGCTCTTTTACTTTTGAGGTCTTTTCTATGAAATGTTGAACAATGTTACCCCATTCAATTTCAGTCTTTACCTTCAAATCATTGTACAGTCGGTCAATATCATACTGATTCAAAGGAAATGATAATTGATTAAATTGCCACTTGTCCTTGAAGGTAGGATCAAAAGGAGTGACATTCTTCATTTTATCCAGTAATCCTAAATCATTGTCTATTTCTGCTATTTGTTTTTTCTTTTCCTGAATTTGACGTAAGTATGCATCAAAGGACATTCTTTCTTCTTGCGTTAATTCACTTCCCTTTTGCAACTCAGCGGCTTTCGATTTTAGCAAATTTAACTGTTGAGTTACTCCGTCTTTATTCCCTTTTTCAGACAAAGACTTTGCAATAGAAACTATATCTTTTTGCATTTGGAAGATAGAAAAAACACCCTCTGATATTTCTTTTGAAATTTCAGTAAGTTGCTCATTGTAAGCTTTCAATAACCCCGCCTCATCTTTGTCTTTTATAATGCTATCAACTATCCTATTTGTCTTTTCTGAATCAAAAGCAATATCATGCATATAACTTTGTCGAAAATATTCTATTTCACGACCAAGTTGATCATTTCCATCCTGCCATCGAATAGATACTCCATCAAGATGCTGCCTAATAAAATCATCTTCTTCAACTTCTTTATTTCCATGCTTAGCAGCAATTGCTTTAAGCAAGGAAGACTTACCTGTCGAACGTCCTCCGACAATAGTATTTAAATTCGGATTAAGAAAGATTTTTCCATGCCAAAAATCATCTTCATCTAATGCTATACTATCGATTACTTGGTAAATATTTTTCTCGTCAGGCTTTGTTGTTTGAATTTTCACCCTATCTTCAGGTTCAAATAGAATTTGTTTTAGCCCTTCAAATGTTGTATCAGCTTTAATCCAAGTTTTACAATTTCCCAATCTATCTTTTAGCTCAATCTGGTCTGCAAAAGAATGCGCATCACTACAATCTAACAGCAAATCATTTACACCTTGTTCATGTAGTTTTTCTTTTGACTTATTGTATGCGTCAATATTCTCGGCTGCGGTAAAAACTATATCAACATCATTAATGATGCTCTTTTTTTCTGCTATAGAATTATCGTTCCATTTGAAATCTTCCCATTCTGTTTTGCCAATAGCCGTAATGAATTTGCCATCAAATATCTGATTGGCATTTGATAAAGCATTTTTGATGACAGAAGTCTCAAGATTGAGATTATTGAATCCTTCTCTTAATGGATTTCCATAGTGTTTGCGTTTATCTTCTGGTACAGAATTAATAATCCGTTCTCCTAAATCTTTTATACTATCCATTGAAATAACTCCTCCCCACTGTTGAGTACAGTCAGGACTTAACGTATAATGTGCTGTAAGAGCATTTAGAAATTGTTGCTGAATTTGTTCAGGAGTTAGTTCGTTAGAAAAGATGATATGGTAGTTTATTCTTTTAAACTTCTCATTCCCACAGAACTTGGATAATCTAAACTCGACAACTGGTAGGATCAAATCTATATTTTGAAGTCTACCTTGTTCTTTATAATCGAGAATTTTACGATAACCATCAATAAAAAGATAGTCATTGATGCCAAGAACTTTTATATCATCTGGAAGATGCTCTAAAGCATCTATATACTTCTCCCAGATATCTTTATCAGGAGAACACTTATAATTATGCTCTAAAGAAAAGGGAGTATGGACATGCAAGTCCCAAATACGCCATTCCGATCCTCTGTTCATTTTTTACTTACATTTAATTTCTTGCAAAGTTACTCATTCATAGCGAGAAAGACGAATAAAACAGACAGAAAACGCCCCCTTGCAAGCCGATAAAACTTGCAAGGGGCATACTTTGTGAAATCAGGGTACATAAAACAGGGTAAATTCCACCTTTCGCCGTTTGATAAGACCTCTGAGGACTTTACCCTTGTATCGGCAGAACGAGACATATTCACGGTAAATATCCCTATCTCCCAACTCCAATTTTCGGACAAGGATACTCTTCGGTCGCTTGCCATTTCCCAAGAGGCGATACTCGCCTACATTGTAGGATAGAACGGTGAGCAGGAGCGCATCTTTACCAAACCTTTGGAACGAAGCAAAACGCTTCATCAGGTCTGCTCGAAGCAGGGAATCCGCCCGCCGTTCCGTCATCGCTGCCGTGAACCGCTCTCCGGGCTGAAGCCGATGTCCGTAACCTACATAGGGATAATCCTTCCAAGAATGTAAGCCCTCGAAGTGCTTAATGCAGACCACGGCACGCTCGAACGGCGGTAGTGAGAAGAGTGTCTTTCCGATCTCCTGAGCAGAAAGGTGGAAGCAGGACAAGTAAACAAGGCAGAGCGATAAGACGACAAGTTTACTTCTTGTCCTCATTCGGTTTCTCCTTTTCCTCGTCCCTTTGACTGTTGAACTCAAACGAAAGTTTTTCCGTCTGTCCGAAATTGTCCTCCACATACACGTCTATCGTCTGCTGGTCGGAGGAAGCAGAGGTGTAGTAAAGCCTGAACTCTTCTTTCGTTAGCGTATAGCGGTCATTGGGCTTGAACACCGTGCCATCGTCCATCTTCAGCCGTCCCTTTCCATCGGTCTGAAAGTACCTTATGGTGTAGCGGGTGTCGGCAAAGTTGCCCTCCCTTTTCAATGTACAGCGTATCTCCGCCGTCTGTCCCTTAACGATGTGCTTCTGCACCGGCATCGTCTCTACCGTGAAGGGGTACGCCTGCTGAATATCCAACTCGTGATTACAAGCAGATAAACAAAACCCAGCGAGGGCAAGCACTCCCATTACCCATATTGTGTTTATAATTTTCTTCTTCATTGTTTGTTATCGTTTTGTTCGTTATACATTGTTCCCTGCATTCTTGGAAAGCAGAAACTCATTCAAATCCTTGTAGTCGGCATACAGCGAGCTGCGGTCAATGACCTTTTCTCCAAAATCAGTCCTCAGCCTTTCCAATGTTCTTCGTCCCGCATCATCATTATCGAGATAGCATTCTATCCTGCGATAAACGCCCAGCACTTTCAGTGCCTTCTCCACGTTGGAAACGGAATTAAGCACAAGCCAGTCCGAAGCAATGATACCGAGTTGCATAGCGGAGAGGTAATCCATAAAGCCCTCGAATACGGTACATACATCTGAGCCGTTACGCTTCAAGGAAATGTCCTTGGGCGGTATGCAACCCTTGAAAAAGCGGTTGCGAAGCTCCAATCCTCCGGCATCGTTACGAAAGCCGATGGCATAGAACCGTTTGCCATGCACACGGTATCGAACCTCCTCGCAGTTAGGTATGGCAACGTGGGCATTGATACCCCGTTCTTTCAAGTAGCCCAGCAGTTTGGCGTCCTGCAATGGTCGCACCCAAATATCATTGAAGACTGGTTCTTTCTTTTCGCTTCTTTCCGGTTGTTCCAAAGCAGGTAGCGGACACGTTCCGCTCTTGGCGATGAAAGCCGCCCGCAGGAGAAAACCACCGCTTCCGATAAACTCTCCCGCCAAGTCGAAAATGTCGCCGCCTTTGCCCGTCCCAAAATCGAACCAGACATTCTTGGCGGTATCGACCTTGAACGAGGGTGTCCGTTCCGTTCGGTAAGGGGCGGAATACCACAAGGCGTTTCCTTTCTGTTTGGTCGGATGAATCCCCATTGCGTTCAGGAAGTCCGCAATGGGAATCTCTCTCATCTGCCGCGCGTCCATCAGTCCAGCATGATTTTCAGTCCGACACCGTACTGCGTATGGAAACGCCCCGTAGAGCCTCCCCACAGGCAACGCTCCCTGCCATAGAGCAGTAACACTAATCTATCCGTCAGATAGGTATCCGCCTGTAGAGTGATTGCCCCACCGTAGATAAAGCCATCCTTATTGCGTAGCGTTGAGCCGTCAAAGAGCCGTTTCTCTCCGCCATTGACCGTCTCATATCCCGCCAAGGCGGAAATACCTGCTGACAGGAAGAAGGTCTTGCTTCCATCCGAAAGCACACCAAAGAAGAAGCCTCCCTCTCCCGTGAACTGCTCCATAGGGATACGGCTTTCGCGATAGGGATGGTATCTGCGGAGATATTCCGCTCCGAAGC
>ENA-OPSU01000643-OPSU01000643.1-human-gut-metagenome-genome-assembly--contig:-NODE-643-length-17303-cov-2.049687_pt1 | contig 17303 bp, 9 predicted proteins | sample MGYA00241811_ERZ501913 | MGnify/ENA primary metagenome ERZ501913 (study PRJEB25962, sample SAMEA2042113) | human gut metagenome | biome: human gut; feature: human-associated habitat; material: faeces...
GTTTATAATACAAAATTAATTATAGAAGGCGTAAATGGTAGGTTGAAAAAGAAAAATGTTAATATAACTCAAATGCTATCGAATTGAGAATACATAGCCGATTGGTTCAATATGAGTCAGTCGGCTTTTTTCATGCTCATTTTTATACATAGCCCATTCCGTAAAAGGGATTGGCTATTAAATTTTTCGAGGAAGGAGGAAACCATATGACCAAGTGTAAAGTAATCGCCCTTGCAAATCAGAAGGGAGGGACAGCCAAGACCACAACGACATTAAATCTGGGAATTGGTCTTGCACATCAGGGGCGAAAAGTATTATTGGTCGATGCTGATCCACAGGGAGACTTAACAACCGCATTAGGGTGGACTGATGCAGATAATCTTCCGATTACATTGGATACGCAAATGAAGAAAATATTACAAGACGAACCGTTTGTGTATAATGAAGGTATTTTACACCATGAAGAAGGAGTAGACATTATTCCGACCAACATTGAGTTATCGGGTATGGAAATCTCACTGGTAAATGCCATGAGCAGAGAGCAGACTTTAAAGCTGTATCTGGCAGATTTGAAAAAGGATTATGATTATATCCTGATTGATTGTATGCCTAGTCTGGGAATGTTGACCATCAATGCATTAGCTGCAGCAGACAGTGTAATTGTTCCGGTGCAGGCTCATTATCTTCCACTAAAAGGCATGACACAGTTAATGAAAACAATTGGTAAGGTGCAAAGACAGCTAAATCCTAATTTGAAGATTGATGGAGTATTGCTGACACTTGCAGATATGCGGACAAAACTTGCAAAGACAACAGAGGATAGCCTTAGGGAGAATTACGGAAAGCATATTCGGATTTTCAAAACCGTTATTCCAGTGGCTATCACAGCAGCAGAAAGCAGTGCAGCAGGAAAAAGCATTTATGAGTATGACAAGAATGGAACTGTTGCAAAGGCGTATGCAGAATTTACGAGGGAGGTGATTCGATGTGGCGAAAAGCAGAGAAATAAACATGAATCTTCCCTCAGCCGATGACCTTTTTACCACACAGGAAGAAAGAGATCACAAGAATCAGGAATATGTAAAAAATATTTCTATTTATGAAATTACAGACTTCCCGAATCATCCGTTTAAGGTAAAAATGGATGATAAGATGTTGGAAACAATTGAGAGTGTCCGTGATCATGGTGTATTGGTGCCTGCACTTGTCAGAGAGAAGCCAACAGGTGGGTATGAAATGATTTCTGGACACCGTAGAAAAATGGCAAGTGAACTGGCAGGGTTAGAAAATATACCTTGTATTGTAAGAAATCTCAGTGATGACGAAGCAGTTATTGTCATGGTTGACAGCAATCTTCAAAGGGAAGAAATATTACCATCAGAAAAAGCATTTGCTTACAAAATGAAGTTAGATGTCATGAAAAGACAGGGACAAAGAACTGATTTAACTTCGTCGCCACTGGCGACAAAGTTGAAAGGAAAACGTTCTGATGAATTATTGGGTGAGGAGGTTGGAGAAAGTAAAGACCAAATCAGAAGATATATTCGATTAACCTACTTGATACCGGAAATTCTTGATATGGTCGATAACAAGAAAATTGCCATGCGTCCGGCGGTGGAGCTGTCTTATTTGCCAAAAGAAGAACAGGAGATATTGTACGATACCATGGAATCGGAAGATTGCACTCCAAGTCATGCACAGGCAATCAAAATCCGCAAATTTTCAGCAGAGGGCAGGTTGAATGAAGATGTTTTGCTGTCGATTATGTCAGAAGAGAAGCCAAATCAGGTAGAGCAGTGGAAAATCCCGAAGAACTGACTGAAAAAATACTTTCCATCGGGAACTACACAGCAGAAAATGGAAGAAACCATTATCAAAGCACTGGAATTATACCGGAAACGGGAAAAAAGCAGGGAACGATAGGCATTTTGACACCAAGGGAAAAGTCTACCCGTTGGTGGTCAATGAGAAATCAGCCTTTTTCTGTTTTCCCCTCCCCACACCCTACCCCTTTGGTTTACCAGCAGATTACCAGCCGAAAAGACAATAAGGAGCCGGGAACCTCTTCTCTTTCGGCAGGTCAGAGATTCCCATACCCTGCATGACAGCAGGGAGTAAACAGCATAAAGCAACAACAGGCGTTCCAGATGGACGTCTTTTTTGATTGAAAAGAAAGGAATTGTAGAAAATGAAGAAGATATGGAAACGAGTGTGTACAGGACTTCTTACCCTGACCACGATTTTAACTGCATTACCGACTACATCGGCTTACGCAGCAGAAACACAGTATTGGACAGAGTCCTCAGAGCGAGTCGGATATATTGAACATGTGATGAATGATGGAACCATTCATTCGACATTCAATGAAGGTCACATGAAAGTGGAGGGCGAAACAGCCTATTGTGTAGATATTAACACCGGATTTAAAAATGGGTATAAAATCAGACACGATGCGAGTTCCAGTATGAGTGCTGCACAGATTGAAGATGTGGCATTGTCGCTGGAGTATGTAAAGCAGTATAGGGGCAGTCACAGCAACCTGAATGCGAATCAGGGATATCTGTTGGAACAGTGTGTAGTATGGCAGAGACTGAGTGAGTATTTAGGCTGGCAGTGTGATAATGTACGAGCTGCATATTCTGAGATTTCACAGGATATTCAGAATGAAGTGTATGCAGGAGCGAGAGCATTTGTACAGGCGAACAAAGGTCGGTATAAATGTGGAGGATATATCTATACTGGAGAGGGACAGGATCTCGGACAGTTTTGGGCAGAACTGAATGTCGGAAATGCAAAAGTAAAAAAGACAACCGCAAATGAGATTGTCACAAATGGAAATGCGATGTATACCATTGCCGGAGCAACCTTTGGCATATTCTCAGACCAGAATTGCAGCAATCAGATTGGAACACTTACAACAAATGAGAATGGTGAGACAAATGAGGTTGAAGTGACCGCAGGGACTGTTTACATCAAAGAGCTTTCTGCACCGAAGGGATATAAGCTGGATACGACAGTACACAGTCTGAAGGTTGAAGCCGGAAAAAAAGCCGTATTAAATGTTTCCGATGTTCCGAAAGTGACAGAGACACTGGTAGACCTGTTCAAGATTGATATGGAGACAGGAAAAGCAACCGCACAGGGTAATGCAGCACTGACAGGAGCAGAATTTACCTGGCATTATTATGACGGACTTTATACAAAAGACAATTTACCAGAGAAAGCAACACGTACCTGGGTTACAAAGACGGTAGCTGAAAAAGACAGTAATGGAACTGTTCATTATGTGACAAAACTGGCAGATGATTACAAAGTATCAGGAGATACATTTTATACCCAGAATGAAAAAAGCGTATTGCCACTTGGAACACTGACTGTTGAAGAAACCAAAGCACCAGACGGATATTTACTGGACGGAGCTTATATGCAGGCAGGGGACAGTACAGAGCAGATCAAAGGAATGTATCTGACACAGATCACAGAGGACGGAACATACCTTACACAGATTTCCGAAGATGGCGAACTTGCCGTACTCTCTGGAAGCAACCAGTATTCCGTATCTGATCAGGTAATCCGAGGTGGTGTGAAGATTCAGAAACGTGATATGGAGACAAAAGACACTAAGGCACAGGGAAGTGCCACATTAAAAGATGCAGCATTTGCAATTATTTCTCTGAACGAGAATCCGGTTCTGGTAGAAGGAAAACTGTACAAGAAAAATGAGACAGTTAAGACAATTCAGACAGGAATTGACGGAGTAGCAACAACATCGGCAGATTTACTTCCATATGGTAAATACAAACTGGAAGAAACCAAAGCACCGGAAGGTTATCTGACTGACGGGGCAAAAGCGATTGAATTTTCGATTACGGAAAATGGAAAAATAGTGGATTTAACAGGCGAAAGCCATTCCATTTACAACCAGATTAAACGTGGAGATTTGGAGGGAGTAAAGATTGGAGCAGGCACACATAAGAGACTTGCCAATGTTCCTTTTAAGATTACGAGCAAAACAACCGGAGAGAGCCATATCGTAGTAACAGATAAAAACGGTCAGTTTTCAACTGCTTCCGATTGGGCGTCTCATAAGAAAAATACAAATGCCGGAACATCCAGTGAGGACGGTATCTGGTTCGGAATTTCTGAGCCAGACGATAGCAAAGGTGCATTACTTTATGACACTTATGAGATTGAGGAGTTAGCTTGTGAATCCAACAAAGGTATGAAGCTGATTCCGGCATTTGAAGTTGTTGTCAGCAGAAATAAAGTAACCATCGACCTTGGGACATTGACCGATGAGTATGAAAAAGAGATTAGCATTCATACAACCGCAACAGACAAGAAAACGGGCGAAAAGGTAATTGTTGCAGGAAAGAAAGTAACGATTGTGGATACAGTTACTCTGGACGGTCTGGAAGAAGGCAGAAAGTACCAGTTAAAAGGCTGGCAGATGCTGAAAGAGGAAAATGCAGAACTGCTCATTGATGGAAAGCGTGTGGAGAGTGATTACACTTTTGTTGCTGACAGCGAGAAAATGAAAGTAGAGATTTCTTATACGTTTGATGCATCAGAACTTGGTGGACAGAATCTGGTTACATTTGAAGAATTATACGATCTGAAGAATCCGGAAGAACCTGTAAAAGTTGCAGAGCATAAAGACATTGACGATGAAGGTCAGACAGTTCTGATTACGGAGCGAAAGATTTCGATTCATACCACGGCAACTGATAAGAATGGAAAGAAAGAGATTGAAGCCGGAAAAGATCTGACAATCGTGGATACGGTTACTTTAGAAGGACTGGAAATTGGTACGAACTATAAGCTGTCTGGTTGGCAGATGATTAAGGCAGAAAATGCAAAATTGCTCATTGATGGCAAAGAAGTTACCAATGATTATGAATTTACAGCGGACAAGGAAAACATGGAAGTGCAGATTGAGTTTACTTTCAACGGCAGCACGCTTGGAGGAAAGCAGCTTGTAACCTTTGAAGAACTGTATGATATGACAAATTCGGAAGAACCGAAAAAGGTAACAGAGCATAAGGACATCAACGATGAAGGTCAGACTGTAACCATCAAAGAAGTACCGGGAACACCAACCCCAGAGACACCGGGTACTACTACAAAAACCAGTAACCCTCCGAAAACAGGAGACACTGCAAAAGCAGGATTGTGGTTAGCCATTGCTGCATTGTCTGCAATAGGAATTGGTGGTGTGGCTATCCATGCAAGAAAAAAGAAGAAAGCACCACTGGCGATTGAAGAAAAGAAAGAAGAGGAAAGAGAGGAAGAATAGGAGTACAGGGTGGTGAAATGCCACCCTTTTACATAGCAAAAATGCAAGGAGGGCAGGAAAAATGGTAGTGAACCAGAAAGCAGTAAAAGTTATCAATAAAATATTTGAAGCAGGAATTACAGAAGAAAAAGAGATTTCCGCAATGACTCTGGACGAGATTCTGGAAATTCAGGGAATTACGGTTGCAGAGATTGGAATGATCAATGACTTGCAGAAAGCAATCAAAGCCAATAAAGTGATTACCTTTTTGGGAGGTGGAGAGTTATGAGATATGATGCTATGAATGAGCATTATATGGAAATCCGTTTGTTTGGAAAACCTGCATTATTTAACGATATGCGTTTAGATCAGGCTACCGTTCCGAAAGGATTATACTTATATGAAGTCAGATATGATGATGAAACATGGGAACCAGTCCAGATTGCGAAAGGCATTTTAGCAAATCATTTGGGTTCCGTTCTTACACGTGAACGGTTAAAAATTCCACCGAATGGCTATCTTGACCTGGAAGCGAAAACAGATTGGAAATATAACGATAGAGGGTGTCGGACGGTGCAGGAATTTTTAGACAAATATCCGATTAAGCAAAAAGAAAGAGAACGATAGGAGGAAGGTACGTGGTAAAGAAATTTGATGTCATTACAAAACTGTATGAGGAAGCGACGCAGGAAGTGACAGAATCACCGGAAAAGTGGATAGCCTTTCTCCGGTCAGCCAGTAAAAATTACCGCTTGCCGTTTGATGAACAGCTTTTGATCTATGTGCAGCGTCCAGAAGCAACCGCAGTACTTCCGATGGAAAAGTGGAATGAAAAGTTTGGACGGTGGGTAAAACGGGATTCCAAAGGAATTGCGGTGTTTGATAAGAGTTCCGATCACTTAAAGCTGAAATATTACTTTGATGTATCCGATACCAGAGAAGGAAAATACAAGCGTCTGGTTCGTCCGGTTTCTTTGTGGAGCGTGTCAGAAGAACAGAGGGAGCCAGTAAAAGAAGCATTGGTAAATGCATTTGGTGTGGCAGACGGAGACAGAAAAGAGTTTGCTATGGTGATTCTGGAAGCATCTCTGAACATTGCGGAGGATAACATTGGAGATTATCTTCCGGATATCCTGCTTGCGACAAAAGACAGTCCGCTGGAAGAAATTGATGAGTTCAATATCCGGTTAAAAATGAAACAACTTCTTGCAAATAGTATTTCCTATATGCTTTTTGAGCGTTGCGGAATGGAACCGGACATCTATCTGGAGACAAGGGACTTTCGGACTATCCGGGAGTTTCATACGAAAGAACTGGTCAATCTTTTTGGCGTGGCAGCAAGTGATATGTCAGAAATGGCATTAAGTGAAGTTGCGGACACCATACGAAAATTACAAATACAGGAACGAAAGCAACGCACATTTGTTGAACGGAAAACAGCAGATTATAATGTGGATAACAAACAGGAAATCACAACAGAAAGGGGACAGGACAATGGCAGCAATCACATACAGCAGACAGGGAGATTATCTCCTGCCGAATCTTACGATTCCAGAGGGCGAGGAAGTTCACCTTGGGAAGTACGCCTATCTAAGAAAACAATATCTGATGAAGAATCGGTACGGAATGTATCTGAACCTTCTGACAGCAGGAACCTTGAATCAGCATCTGCTTCAGACGGAGGAAGAAGCACAGATGAGAATGGAAACACTTATCCAGCAGATGGCAGAGAAAGAGGGAGTGACGGAGGAATTGAAAGCCAGAGATCAGATGGAGTGGATCGGGCGAATGAACAATATCCGGCGGAGAGCACAGGAAATCGTGAGGAACGAAATTCTGGAGAATTAAAATGGCATGACAGGAGCAGTGAAGATCATGAAATCGCATTTTTATCAAATGACGAAATCATCAAATCACTGCTCCTTTTTGCACCACACTTAAAAGCAACCAATGCGGAAATAAGTGATTTTTATGAGAGCCATGAGGAACGAAAAGCCCAGATGGAATATGTGAAATCACTTTTTCCAACGGGCGTGACAGAGTATACACTGGAAAATGGCGATGCAGTAGGATTCGATAAGTATAAAAATGTGCTGCATATATGGCGAGGAACATATGAGAATCGAATAGAGCAGGGATATTATGACTGGTATGTAATTGCAGGGTATTATGACGGAATGCGTGTCCTGGGCGAATTGAAGGATAGTAGAGAAACACTTTTTAGTGTTGATGGACAGCTTCAGTTAATTGATGACAGAGCGGTAGAAGATGTTTCTACTTTTTCTTTTACGCAGGAAATTATTGATCGGGCACTTCAAAATGGCTCAAGTTTTTCGCAAGGAAAGTACCGTATTTACTGTTATTTTAAACAGGGACACAGTATGGATGATACGGTGAAATTTCTGAAAAATGAATATGGAGTTGGAGGAAGTTCTTCTATTTTGATTGGAACTGGTATCGGTGAAGAGCACGACGGAAAAGGACTGAAACTGCATCGGGGATATGGGAAAGATTCTCCTAAAATACTGCTGAAATGGAATGCAGTTGCAAAAAGAATTGGAGAATTGATTGATGTAGGGAGATATCTTTCAAAGCGTGAACTGGAAGGAATTCCTGACTATGAGAGAAGAGTGCTTGCAGGAGAAATTTATCACTTCTATTATAACCGTCCAGAAAATGTCATGCGACCATATCCGGCAGGAACGGATTATTATGAAGCGATAAAATTACTGCTTCCACAGTTGGCAGAACCTGAACGGGTAACAGAATTAGTTTCACAGATGTCTGAGGTTTTGGCGGATACTGCTGATTTTGATACAAGATATGCTGATATGCAAAAGGCGTATCAAGATATTTTGGATTATCAGCATGGAAGATATAGTCTTACCACACCGATTATAGACGAAAATATAATAGGAACAGAATCCCATCCGTTTGTTACCCAAGTGGAACATCCAACACGTTCAAATGAAGTGGTGACAGAATCGGGAAATGGTCTGGAAGATTACGATATTTCTGTAGATTCTGTTGTTACGATAGGAATGAAAGATTATGAGATTGAGTTCCTGTCAGAAGAAAGAGTGGTGCTTCGGGATCAACAGTATCCGATTTTTACCGAAGAACTATCCAGAGAAGAATTTGACCGTAAGATACGTGAGAATCCGGCAAATGACCATTTGAAACTCAAACGGCCATTGCCGGAATTACCAGCCGAAGAAGAAAAAGAGGCACAGCCGACAGACGTTCCGGCAGAAGAGATAGAGACTGAGCTGAGTATTCCAGAGCAGAATTATCAGTTTGTGATGAAGCTGGCAGGAGAGGTTTTACGGGGAGAAGTAGATTCCAAAACCTTTGAAGCAGGGGCAGGATTCATGCCCCTTACGATTGAGCAGATTGGTGATAACTATATTGCAATTTCTCATTACTATGAGCAAAACGGAGATGCCATGGCAGATCCGGATATGGAATTTGCTTATGATAATGACAGGAAAACGCTTCAGGCAAGAACTTATCAACAGGACGCATTACAAAGATACGATGAAGTCTATGGTAATGATGGCTATAATGAGCAACTGGAAGAAGAATTAAACCTGTTTGCACACCAGTGGTTCCAGACAATCGAGCAGCAGGGATATGTTCCGGTACAGGAAGCAGTCGAACTTGAAGATGTCGTATTACCAGCCGAAAAAGAAAATACTCTGGAATTAGTACCTTCCTGGGAGCAAGGCAAACCTGCGAAGAAAATGCAGAGATATGATCTGTATCCGGAAGTTTCCGGGCAAAACAGACACCAGTATCAGATTACAGAGGAGACACCGGAGTATGGTTCAGCCAAAGAAAAATTCCGGGCGAATATCGCAGCCATTCAACTTCTGAAGAAATGTGAAATGGAACATCGTTATGCAACACCGGAAGAACAGGAAATACTGGCAAAATATGTTGGTTGGGGCGGTCTGTCCGATGCATTTGATCCAAAGAAATCTGCATGGGCAGACGAATATCTGGAATTGCAGACCATACTAAGTGAAGAAGAATACGAATCGGCAAGAGAATCAACACTGACAGCGTTCTATACCCCGCCGATTGTAATCAAGAGTATGTATCAGGCATTGGAAAATATGGGACTAAAGAGTGGAAATATTCTGGAACCGAGTTGCGGTGTGGGAAACTTTATCGGCATGAAACCGGAATCTCTTTCGGATTGTAAGATATATGGTGTGGAACTGGATTCTGTTTCCGGAAGAATTGCTACACAGCTTTATCAGAAATCAAAAATAGCAGTAGAGGGATATGAAAAAGCAAATCTCCCGGACAGCTTTTTTGACGTTGCAGTTGGAAATGTACCGTTTGGAGAGTTCAAATTATTTGACAACAGGTATGACAGATATAATTTTTTCATTCACGATTATTTCTTTGCAAAGACATTGGACAAGGTAAGACCGGGCGGTGTGATTGCATTTATCACATCATCGGGAACCATGGATAAGAAAAATCCATATGTCAGAAGATACCTGGCACAGAGAGCAGAATTGATCGGTGCGATCCGTCTGCCGAATGATACCTTTACCAAAAACGCAGGAACGAAAGTAACATCAGATATTATATTCCTCCAGAAGCGTGACCATATGATACTGGAGGAACCGGACTGGGTATATCTGGATTATGATGACAACGGCATTGAGCAGAATCGCTATTATGTGCGGCACCCGGAAATGATACTGGGAGAAATGGTCATGGAATCCGGTCCGTATGGCATGAGAAGCACTTGCAGACCGTATGAGGGAAGAGAACTGTCAGAACTTCTATCAGTTGCAGTTGAAGCATTAAAGGGTACGATTGAAGAAGTGGAACTTGAGGAATTGGTAGAGGAAGAAGATCATACGATTCCTGCAGATCCATTGGTAAATAATTATTCTTACACATTGGTAGATGGAAAGCTTTATTATCGGGAAAATAGCCGTATGAAGCCTGTGAGTCTGCCAATGACGGGAACAAATCGTGTGAAGGGCATGATTGCGATACGGGATTGTGCAAGAGAACTGATTAGGTATCAGACAGAAGGATATTCCGATGAAATAATTGAAGGACAACAGAAGAAATTGAACCGTTTGTATGACCTCTTCCGCAGCAAATACGGACTTTTAAATGATCGTGCCAATATGCGTGTATTTGCAGACGATAACAGTTATCCGTTGCTGAGTTCGCTGGAGATTCTTGCAGAAGACGGAACCCTGGAACGAAAAGCAGATATGTTTTCTAAGCGGACGATCAAAGCACATGAGGCAGTGACCAGTGTGGATACTGCCAGTGAAGCACTGTCGATTTCTCTTGCAGAAAAAGCGAAGGTAGACATGGATTTCATGTCGGAACTGACAGGGAAATCAGAAGAAGAACTGGAACGGGAGTTGTCTGGTGTTGTCTTCCGTTTACCGGAAAGTGGCACAGAGAATCCAAAGTATGTTTCCGAAGACGAATACCTGTCAGGAAATGTCAGAGAGAAGCTGAAAGTAGCGGAACTTACTGCACAGTCAGATGCAAGGTATCAGGTCAATGTGACTGCACTGCAGAACGTACAGCCAAAGGATTTAAGTGCTTCAGAAATCAATATCCGGTTGGGGACAACATGGCTCCCGGAGAGTGATGTTGAAGATTTTATGTTCCAGTTATTGAACACACCTAATTATATGCAATGGAGAATAAAAGTCCATTTTTCCAAATATACGGGAGAATGGCAGGTAGAGGGAAGAAGTCTGGATAAGGGAAATGTAAAGGCGAACAATACCTATGGAACAACAAGAGCAAATGCCTATCGTATTATCGAAGATACCCTGAATCTGAGAGATGTCCGTATTTACGATTATGTAGAGGACGAGGACGGAAAGAAAAAAGCCATTTTAAATAAGAAAGAAACTGCCATCGCACAGGGAAAACAAGATCTGATCAAGCAGGCATTCCAGGATTGGATATGGAAAGATCCGGAGCGCAGGCAGAGACTTACAGATTATTATAATGAAAATTTCAATGCAATCCGTCCAAGAGAGTATGACGGAAGCCATCTGAACTTTTACGAAATGAATCCGGAAATCCGGTTGCGGGAGCATCAGAAAAATGGTGTCGCAAGAATCTTATACGGTGGAAATACACTGCTTGCTTATGTAGTTGGAGCAGGAAAGACTTATACGATGGTTGCAGCGGCAATGGAAAGTAAACGACTGGGACTTTGTCATAAGTCCATGATTGTTGTACCAAATCATATTATTGAGCAGTTTGCAGCCGAATGGTTACAGCTTTATCCGGCAGCAAATTTACTGGTAGCAACTAAGAAAGATTTTGAAACCAAAAACAGAAAACGATTCTGTGCCAGAATTGCTACCAGTGATGTAGATGCGGTAATCATCGGGCATAGTCAATTCGAAAAAATTCCACTGAGCATTGAGCGTCAGCAAAATACAATCCGCAGTCAGATTGAGGAACTGGTGCAGGGAATTACAGAGGAAAAAGTAAGGAATGGAAATAAATTTACAATCAAGCAGTTGGAAAAGACGAAGAAGTCATTGCTTGTCCGATTGGAAAAACTGAATGACCAGAGTAAAAAAGACCAGGTGATCAACTTTGAAGAACTGGGAATTGACCGCTTATTTGTCGATGAGGCGGACGGATACAAGAATTTGTATCTATATACGAAAATGAGAAATGTAGCAGGTATCGCTCAGACAGAAGCGTTGAAGTCCTCTGATATGTTTATGAAATGCCAGTACCTTGACGAACTGACTGGAGGGAAAGGTGTAGTATTCGCCACAGGAACACCAGTCAGTAACAGTATGGTGGAACTATATACCATGCAGAGATATTTGCAGCACCACACATTGGTGGAACATAACTTACAGCATTTTGACGCATGGGCATCCACTTTCGGAGAAACAGTGACAGCAATCGAGCTTGCTCCGGAAGGGACAGGCTACCGTCTGAAAACGAGATTCGCAAAGTTTTATAATCTTCCGGAGCTTATGCAGATGTTCCGGGAGGTGGCAGATATTCAGACTGCTGACATGCTGAATCTTCCAGTACCAGAAGCAGAATATCGGGTTGTATCTGTAAAACCAAGCGAAATGCAGCGTGAAATGGTTGCAGAACTGGGAGAACGTGCGGAGCGTGTAAGGGAAGGACTGGTCAATGCCACCGAAGATAATATGCTTCTGATTACTAATGACGGAAGAAAACTTGCACTGGATCAGAGAATGATGAATGACCTGTTGCCAGATTACCCGGAGAGTAAAGTCAATGCGTGTGTAGAGGAAGTCTATAACTTCTGGGAGCAAGGGCAGGAAAAGAGATTGACGCAGTTGGTATTTTGTGATTTATCTACTCCGAAAACAGATGGAAGTTTCAGTGTTTACAACGATGTAAGGGATAAATTGATTGCCAAAGGGGTTCCGCCAGAGGAGATTGCATTTATTCATGATGCTAATACCGAAGTCCGGAAAAAAGAATTATTTTCAAAAGTGAGAAGAGGTGCTGTCCGTATTTTAATGGGCAGCACATTTAAGATGGGTGCAGGTACGAATGTGCAGGATTTAATTATTGCAAGTCATGACCTGGACTGCCCATGGCGTCCGAGGGATCTGGAACAAAGAGCAGGACGAACCGTCCGGCAGGGAAACAAAAATCCGAAAGTAGATGTTGTCCGATATGTTACAGAAGGAACATTCGATGCGTATTTGTATCAGATTATAGAGAATAAGCAAAAATTCATTTCTCAAATCATGACCAGTAAAAGTCCTGCAAGGTCAGTAGAGGATATTGATGAAGTGGCACTGTCGTATGCAGAAATCAAAGCCTTAGCTGTTGGAAATCCGTATATAAAAGAGAAGATGGATCTGGATATTCAGGTATCAAAGCTTCAACTATTGAAGCAGAGCTTTCTTAGTCAGAAGTATGAAATGGAAGATAAAGCAGTGCGATATTTCCCAAATGAGATCAGGCAGTGTGAACAACGGATTGCGGATTATGAATCAGATATTGCGATGGCAAAGGAAAATACGCCGCCAGACCGAGAGACATTTCCAGAAATGCAGATCCATGATGTGATATATACAGAAAAGAAAGAAGCAGGAGCGGCACTATTGGCAGTCTGCAAGGACATGAAAGCAGTCGATGCAGCAATGGATATCGGAAACTATCAGGGATTCAATATGAGGATTCAGTTTGATGGATGGAGTAAAGAATTTATTCTATCTGTCAAACATGAGGCTGTCTCGAAAGTTCATCTTGGAGCAGATGCACTTGGAAATATTACTCGTATCAACAATCTGTTGGACAGTTATCCAGAGAAGCTTTCAGAAGCACAACAAAGACTGGAAACAGTATATGAACAGCTTGCAAATGCAAAAGAAGAGGTTGGAAAGCCATTTCCAAAAGAAGAGGAGTTGAACCAGAAACTGGAGCGACTGTCAGAATTAAATGCATTGCTCAATATGGATGAACGGGAAGATGCAGAAACAGAGGTGTCTGAATCAGATGAGAAAGAAGAAAGACCGACACGTGGTTCTATCCATGAAAAACTGCAGATTTATAAAGAAAAGAGTCAGCGGGAAAGTGAAACTGGCAAGGAAAACAGAAAACGGGACTTCGGTCTGGAATAAATAAACAGGAAAGATGGCATAATTTGGTAGAAGAAGGTTCTGCCTGTTATGCCATTTTTTAGAACACAGGAGGAATTTGAATGGCGAGAAATATGATAACAGGAAAAGAAACGCAGAAAATGCAGGAATATACGCAGGAACGGATTGCTCAGGCAGAGCGTAGAGATATAGAATTTTCAACAGATGTAAAAGAACAGATTTTTGAATATGCGAATCTGATCGGCGAGGAAGAGAAAGTTAGGAATTTGGTAAGAAATCTGGCAGATGCAGTGAGTCAGGCAGATCAAGAAGGTGTAGAGGATTTGCTGGATGACGCAAGAATGGATATTCAAGAACTGCTGGATCCAACCATAGGTAAGCTGGAATTACGTGATTATGGATATACAGCAGAGGATATGGTGCCGCTTAGAAAAGAAGCAGCTTTGGATTATCACAGAATGGGTTCTAAGATTTATTGCCTTGGAAGTGATGGCAGTAAAGGTGAATATGCGAGTAAAGAAATGATACAGGCACACGACGGTTTGTTTGGAATGGAATTGCAGATGTGGGAACGGATAAAGGATAACAACCTAGATTATGCAGAAGAAAATTTAGGAGCATTTCAGGAGCCTATGAGTGTCATTGAGCAGGAAGAAGCACTGAAATTATACGATGCAGGAGCAGATATCTATCTGATCACTAATTTTTCATCACCGATCTATGTCACGGAACGCATGGAAATTGAACGAGGACCAGAGCATTATCAGATGTCTATGACAGAACTGGAGCGTTTCCGTAACCTGGAATGGGAAATGCAGAAATATCCACAGATTCAGTCATTGAAAGAAGCAAACCTGTTGTTAGGAACAAGAAGGGTATTTGGTATTTATCAGATCCGGGATGATTCACCGGGCGAAAACTATGCTTTTATGAATATGAGTTTTATTGAAAGTCATGGTATGCAGATAAAAAAAGAAGATTATAAGCTGGTCTATGTTGGCGAATTACTGGGAAATATGTCACTGGATGATATTTTTGAAAGGTTCAACATTGATAGACCGGAAGATTTCCGTGGGCATTCCCTGTCTGTCAGTGATATCGTAGTTCTGAATGACGGGGAAAAAGTAACTGCTCATTTTGTAGACAGTATCAGTTTTGAACAGCTGGATTCTTTCCTGAATCTGGAAGAACAGGTTCTTAGTGAACTGGCATATGAGGTAGGAGAACGGTATTTTGCTATTCAGAGGACAGAAGAAGGATACGATTATTCCTTTTACGATGAAGATTTCCGTCTGATGGATGGTGGCGTCTATGAAAATGATGAAATTTCTATTGAAGAAGCGGCAGAGGAACTTCTGGAAGACGAAGGCTGGACTGGAGAACGCATCCGTGGGGATTATGATCAGTTGATGGAAAAGGTAGAAGAAATGGATGAGGTTGTAATGGCAGAGATTCAGAAAAGCCAGGGCGAATATAAGCCTTTGGCAAAGGTGGAGGAACTGGAAGAGGCGAATTATAACATGATTGATAACGTCCTTAATAATATGCCACCGAAGAAAGAGCCTTATCTGGAATATTTCGCCACAGAATGTGATGAGTTCCATGATATGGGAGCTTATGAAAAAAGTACCGATGTTAATCAGATTGCTGCGGTTTATGAAAAATATAGGGAGAATCCTGAGAATGCCTATCGAGTATGCAGTATGGGGATTATCTATCGTGATCCGGAAGACAGTTACTATGATGAAGCCGAATTTGCAATCGTAAAAGGAAATACCGTATTTGGAAATCTGATGGACGATGTTCGGTTTTATGGGGAGCTTGCACTGGTAAGGGGAGGAATTGAGAAAATTCATGAAGCATTACCGGACTATAAGTATGTACCGATGCGGGATGTTCGGGAAGCAATGTATCCAGAGAAGATGACCACAGAACAGCTGGCAGAGGCACTGGATGAGATTGCAGAAGCTTTTGATCCGTATGAGTATCGGGATAATGTGGAGAGGGGAGAAAATACGGTACAGGAAGTAATGCTGGATTTGAGAAGTGGAAATATTCATTCCTATATTTCATATCTGAAGGATATTGTAGACGAAGAATGCGATCTGTCTGTTCGTGCAGGAGTATTGATTGAAAGACTGAAAGCCTATGAACCTGAACTTCTAAAGGATATGGAACCAATGGTGTATGTAAACTATTGTGAAGAAAGTGATCTCATGAATCCAAGATGTCAGAAGCTGTCTGAGCTGGATGCAAAAACAGCAGAAATGGATAAAGAATGGTATGCAAAACGTGATCCGAAGACAGAGGAACCTACAAAAATTGCAAAGATATATGTGACTGTATATTATGCGGAAAAAGGTGAACAGATGCTGCATCATTTCAAGAAGTCAATAGATATTGGAAATGGACATGGCGGTATTGTGAGTCAGTTGAAGTATGATAATGAAATGAAGCTTACAGATGAGTATTGGATCAATTACCAGAAAGGCAAAGGAAGTGAAGAGTTCCAAAAGTATATGGAAGATCTGACAGACATGCAGAATCATGTGCTTCCGTATCTGCAGAGCTTTTGCAATCTGGAAGAAAAAGGTGTGAAAGAGAGACGAGAACAGCAGATAACGGAAAGAAATGAAGGAAGAGCAGATGAGCGGGGAACAAGTACCGAAGCGAATGCAGTGGTCAAGGATGCAGGAAAAGCAGATAGGAAACAGGTACAACAGAAGCAGGCGGTAGTTGGAAAAGATAAGAAATTATCCATTCATGAACGGCTTGAGATCAATAAGAGGATTATTCAAGAAAAGCAGGGAAAAGATAAGCCGGAGAGAGGAGCTGATTTGGGTGTAAGGACAGTGTAGAATAAGCAGAACGAGTCGGAGGTCATGGATGATAACGTGGCTTCCGGCTTTATTGCGTATTGTCGGAAGAATTATAAATGGTATAATGAATGTAAATGCGATAAAAGAATGTCGCCTGTTATGCGACTTCCAAATGAGAAAAGTGTGTTATTCTGAGATCAAACAAGAGGCTAATAGAGTCAGGAGGATGACATTATGAGTAAAAAAGGATATAGCAGACCAGGATTCTTTGGATCCATAAACCATTATGATGCAAACGGAAAAAAGTAGGCGAGAGCAGACCAGGATTCTTTGGTGGTATGAACGACTATGATGCAAATGGAAAGAAAATCGGACATAGTTCGCCTTCCTTTTTTGGTGGTATGAATCATTATGACAATAACGGGCATAAAGTAGGTGAGAGTCGACCAGGATTCTTTGGCGGTTTAAACCATTATGATGACAAGGGGCATAAGCGGGGGCATAGCAATCCAGGATTTTTAGGTGGATTCAATCATTACGGTTAAAACTGCACAGAGAGCAGCACAAGCGGCAAGGGCTGCGGCAAAA
>ENA-OPSU01000646-OPSU01000646.1-human-gut-metagenome-genome-assembly--contig:-NODE-646-length-17195-cov-2.644866_pt1 | contig 17195 bp, 9 predicted proteins | sample MGYA00241811_ERZ501913 | MGnify/ENA primary metagenome ERZ501913 (study PRJEB25962, sample SAMEA2042113) | human gut metagenome | biome: human gut; feature: human-associated habitat; material: faeces...
ATTTTACAGAATAGGTGGAAGAATAGAGTGGAACATTTAAATTTATTACAGAGAATAGAGAAGAAGTCTTCCGAGTTCAGTAAAGGACAGAGAAGACTGGCTCAGTATATTACAGAGAACTATGATATTGCGGCATATCTTACCGCTTCAAAGCTTGGAAAGGAAGCAGGAGTCAGTGAGTCTACAGTGGTTCGTTTTGCTTATCAGCTTGATTACGAGGGATATCCAGAGCTGCAGAAGGCAATTCAGGTTATTGTAAAGACAAACTCAAACTCCATTCAGAGAATGTCCCTTTCCTCAAAAAGATATCAGGAAAAAGGTGTATTAAAGAGTATTTTGTATACAGATTCAGAGCGGCTTCGCGATACGATTCAGAGCGGTGTAGATGAGGAAGAATTTGACAGATCCGTTATGCTTATCAATGATGCAAGAAGATTATATATTTTAGGTGCGAGAAGTGCGGCTTATCTTGCCGGTCTGATGGGATATTATTTTAAGATGATGTTTGACAATGTAATTATCGTAGATGCCAACAGCACGTCCGAGACATTAGAGCAGATTTACGATATCAGTGATAAGGATGTTATGATGGGAATTACTTTTCCAAGATATTCAAAGAGAACCATCTGTGCGCTTCAGTATGCGAAGAATCATGGAGCGAAGACAATCGCACTTACCGACAATATGCAGTCTCCAATTGTAGAGTATGCAGATTGTAAATTGATTGCAAAGAGTGATGTAATGACAATCGTGGATTCTTTAGTATGTCCGTTAAGTGTGGTGAATGCGATGGTTACAGCGATTGCATTGCTTCGTAAGGATGATGTAGAGAAGCGTCTTATGGCACTTGAAGAACTCTGGAACGAGTATGATGTTTATAACAGGAGTTTACTATAATGAACAAAGTAATTATTGTAGGCGGAGGGGCAGCCGGTATGATGGCTGCCATTTCTGCGTCTAAAGAGGGGAAAAAGGTCTGCATTCTTGAAAAGAACGAAAAACTTGGCAAGAAGCTTTTTATTACGGGGAAAGGCAGATGCAATATTACAAATGCCTGTCCGGCAGACGAATTTCTTACTCATGTGGTAACAAATCCAAGATTTTTATACAGTACATTTTCTCAGTTTAATAATGAGGATATGATGGACTATTTAGAAGAAATTGGTCTTCCGATAAAGACAGAGAGAGGACAGAGAGTATTTCCACAGTCCGACCGGTCTTCGGATGTAATTGATGCATTAAAGAAACAGTGTAAAAAAGGCGGGGTACAGATTTACTATCACACAGAAGTAAAAGAACTGCTTTTTGATGAAGAAAAAGAAAACTGTGTCGGTGTACTTTTGTCTGACGGAAAGAAAATGATAGGAGATTCTGTTATCCTTGCCTGCGGCGGCTTTTCCTACGCTTCTACCGGTTCCAATGGAGCAGGATATACACTTGCAAAGCAGGCAGGACATAAGATTAAGTCTATAGAGCCATCTTTAGTTCCATTTGAGATGAAAGAAACGTGGTGCAAAGATTTGATGGGACTTACTTTAAAGAATATAGGGGTGCGTATCAAAGCAAAGAAAAAGACAGTTTATGAGGGGTTTGGAGAATTTCTCTTTACGCATTTTGGAGTGAGTGGTCCGCTTGTTCTTACAGCAAGTACCTGTCTTGGAAAATATCAGAAAGAGTTAGAGGCAGGCGAATTAAAACTGATTCTTGATTTAAAAGCCTCTCTTACCCCGGAACAGTTAGATAAACGGTTTTTAAGAGAATTTGACACTTATCGTAATAAAAATATTTCTAATGTGATGGAACGTCTTCTTCCAAAGAAAATGATTCCTGTTTTTTTAGAAGAAGCACAGATTCCGGAAGATAAAAAGATAAGAGACATCAGCAAAAAAGAAAGAAGGCATATGATTGAGCTGATGAAGAATTTCGAGATGCATATCACAGGAGTCCGTGGCTTTAATGAGGCAATCGTCACGAGAGGCGGAGTAAATGTAAAAGAAATTAATCCGTCTACAATGGAGTCTAAAAAAGTAAAACATTTATTTTTTGCCGGAGAAATGATGGATTTAGATGCTGTCACAGGCGGCTATAACCTGCAGATTGCATGGACAACAGGCTACGTAGCAGGTAAAAATGCGTAAAGAAAACGTAAAATTTAAAAAATTATAAAAAAATAGTTTTTTTTTTCGGAAAAATATGTTACACTAATCAAGTGTAGGTAAAAGTGAAATCACTGTATACGCAGTCAGGTTTCAAAAGAATGGGAGGAAATGTCCATGTACAGTATAGCAATGGGCCAGCAGGAGCTGGAAAGAGCACGATTGCAAAGGCAATCGCAGAAGATATAGGTTTTATATATGTAGATACCGGAGCAATGTACCGGGCAATCGCTTTATATTTTTTGCGTAAAGGTATTGATGGACATGACAGGAAGCTCGTTGCGGCAGAATGTCCTAACATTCATGTAACTTTAGAATATGACGAGGAAGGAAAACAGCAGGTTATCTTAAATGGTGAGAATGTTACCGGATATATCCGTAAGGAAGAAGTCGGTAAGATGGCATCAGTGACATCCGCTGTTCCAGAAGTAAGAGCTGCACTGCTTGATCTGCAGCGCGATATGGCGAAGACTTCGGATATCCTCATGGATGGAAGAGACATTGGAACGAATGTCCTGCCAGATGCATCTCTTAAGATTTATCTGACGGCCTCTGCTGATGTAAGAGCGAAGAGACGTTATGACGAATTGAAAGAGAAAGGTGCAGACTGTGATATCGAGCAGATTAAGACCGATATTATAGCAAGAGATAAGCAGGATATGGAGAGAGAGATCGCTCCATTATGCCAGGCAGAAGATGCCATACTGGTAGATTCTTCTGATATGTCAATTCCGCAGGTGATTGATACTATTATCTCCGAATTTAAAAAAATAAAATAATATTGCCGGAGTAAATGATGAAAATTAACATAGCAAAATCTGCTGGCTTTTGTTTTGGAGTAAAGAGAGCTGTAGATACCGTGTATAAAGAATCTTCTAAGAAGAATGTTTATACATTCGGGCCGATCATTCACAATGATGAAGTTGTCGCAGATCTGGAAAGACAAGGGGTTCATGTCATCAATGACAGTGAAGATTTCAAGTCTCTTTCAGAGGGAACGATTATTATTCGTTCTCACGGCGTGTCAAAAGCAATTTATGATGAGATCCTTAATGCGGGTCTTGATTTAGTGGATGCGACCTGCCCTTTTGTGAGAAAGATTCATAAAATCGTCGAGCGGGAGAGTGGGGATGGCAGAGTAATCATTATTATAGGCAATAACCATCATCCTGAAGTAGAAGGGATTATGGGTTGGTGCCATACGCATCCGATTGTAATTGAGAATCGAGAGCAGGCAGAAGGAATTGAGTTAGATGCTGATACGAAGATATCTATCGTGTCCCAGACGACATTTAACTACAATAAGTTTCAAGATTTAGTTGAAATTATCTCAGAAAAGGGTTATGATATAAATGTTTTTAACACGATTTGTAATGCGACTGAGGAGCGTCAGACGGAAGTCAGGGAACTGGCGAAGAAGTCCGATGCGATGATAGTAATCGGTGGCAGACACAGTTCGAATACTCAAAAGCTTTTTGAGATAAGTAAAAAAGAATGTAGTAATACTTTTTATATACAAACAAAAAATGATTTGAATATGGAGGATTTTTCTAATATCGGGATGCTCGGTATTACTGCAGGGGCTTCAACCCCAAATAATATTATCAAGGAGGTTCATGAAAGCATGGCAGAAATGAGTTTTGACCAGATGCTGGAAGAAAGTTTTAAGACAATCAGAAATGGAGATGTAAAAGAGGATGAAATCATCTTAAATATTGGATATAAAGCCGACGGTATCATTTCAAGAAACGAATATTCCAACGACCAGAATTTAGACTTAACAACAGTTGCTAAAGTTGGTGACGAGATGGAAGCTAAAGTTCTTAAAGTGAATGATGGCGAAGGACAGGTTCTCTTAACATATAAGAGACTTAAAGCAGAAAAAGGTAATAAGAGATTAGAGGAAGCATTTAACAACCACGAAGTATTAAAAGCTCCTGTAGCTAAAGTTCTTGATGGTGGTTTAAGTGTTGTAGTGGAAGAAACAAGAGTATTCATCCCTGCAAGCCTTGTATCCGATACTTACGAGAAGAACTTAAAGAAATATGACGGACAGGAAATCGAGTTCGTTATTACAGAGTTCAACCCTCGCAAGAGAAGAATCATCGGTGACCGTAAGCAGCTTTTAGTAGCAGAGAAGAAAGCAAAACAGGAAGCACTGTTTGCAAAAATCGAAGCTGGTATGACTGTAGAAGGAACTGTAAAGAACGTAACAGATTTTGGTGCATTCATCGATTTAGGTGGAGCAGACGGACTTCTTCACATCTCTGAAATGAGCTGGGGACGTGTTGAGAATCCTAAGAAAGTTTTCACAGTAGGTGAAAAATTAAACGTTCTTATCAAAGATATCCAGGGAGAAAAGATTGCATTAAGCTTAAAATTCCCAGAAGAGAATCCATGGTTAAAAGCAGAAGAGAAATACAAAGTAGGAAGTGTTGTAACAGGTAAAGTTGCACGTATGACAGATTTCGGAGCATTCGTTGAGTTAGAATCAGGAATCGATGCACTTCTTCACGTTTCTCAGATCGCAAAAGAACATATCGACAAACCATCTGACGTATTAAGCGTTGGACAGGAAATCGAAGCTAAAGTAGTTGACTTCAAGAAAGACGACAAGAAGATCAGCTTAAGTATGAAAGCATTAGCTAACGAAGAAGAAAAAACAGAAGAATAAGATCTTTATCAAAGAATCCTGATTTTTATAAATCAGGGTTCTTTTTTCGTACAAGTATTGTAAAAAAACAAGTTTTGCGATATAATCAGTTTTAAAAATACATTTTTTTAAAATGATAAACCTCGAAAAGGAGTTATGACCATGGAATTAAAGAAGTTTAAAAAAGTATTGGTTGCAAACCGTGGTGAGATTGCGATCCGAGTTTTCCGAGCTTTAAATGAACTTGGAATTACAACGGTTGGTGTCTTTTCAAAAGAAGACCGTTATGCCTTATTCCGTTCTAAAGCTGATGAATCTTATCAGTTGAATCCGGACAAAGGACCAATCGATGCCTATCTTGACATCAATACGATCATTCGTATTGCAAAAGAGAAGAACGTAGATGCAATTCATCCAGGTTATGGATTTTTATCAGAGAATCCTGATTTTGTAGATGCCTGTGAGAAGAATGGAATCACATTTATCGGACCATCCTCAAGCTTAATGCGTAAGATGGGAGATAAGATTTCTTCCAAACAGATGGCAATTGAAGCTGATGTTCCAATCATTCCTGGTGTAGACCATGCGGTTCACGGACTGGAAGAAGTGACTAAGATTGCGAACCAAGTTGGATATCCTGTAATGTTAAAGGCTTCCAATGGTGGTGGAGGACGTGGAATGCGTATCGTTCATTCAGCCGAAGAGATGCCAAAAGAATATGCAGAAGCAAGAGATGAATCCAAGAAAGCATTTGGAGACGATCAGATTTTCGTTGAAAAATACTTAAAGAGTCCAAAACATATCGAGGTTCAGATCATTGGTGATCAGTATGGACATGTTGTTCATTTATATGACCGTGACTGCTCTGTACAGAGAAGACATCAGAAGGTTGTAGAATATGCACCAGCATTCAGCGTGCCAGAAGAAGTAAGACAGCAGATTTTTGAAGCATCTATCCGTCTTGCAAAACATGTAGGATATAAGAATGCTGGAACATTAGAGTTCCTGGTAGATGCAGATAATAATGCATACTTTATCGAGATGAACCCTCGTGTACAGGTAGAACATACGATCACAGAGATGGTAACAGGAATCGATATCGTACAGACACAGGTTCTTGTAGCAGAAGGATATTCTTTAGATTCTGAAGAGATCGGTATTGGATCTCAGGAGGAAGTGACATGTAATGGATACTCTATTCAGACACGTATCACAACAGAAGATCCAATGAATAACTTCCTGCCAGACACAGGTAAGATTACGGTATATCGTTCTGGAGCTGGTAACGGTATTCGATTAGATGGTGGTAACGCATATGCAGGGGCAGAGATTACACCATACTATGACAGCTTATTGGTAAAAGCGATCTCTCATGATCGTACATTTGGAAGAGCGGTTGACAAATCTATCCGTGTATTAAAAGAGATTCGTATTCGTGGAGTTAAGACAAATATCCCATTCTTGATCAATGTATTAAATAATGAGACATTCCGTGAGGGAAGATGCTATACAACATTTATTGAAGAAACGCCAGAATTATTCTTACTTCCAGAAAGTCAGGACAGAGCAACAAAGATTCTTGAATTTTTAGGAAATAAGATGGTGAATGTGCAGAAAGCCGTTCTTGACAAACCAGATTTTGAAGCAAGAACTCTTCCAAAGTATGATACGGAGAAGAAGATTTATGGTTCCAGAGACAAGTTCTTAGAGATGGGAGCCAAAGACTTCACACAGAGCCTGTTAAATGAGAAGAGATTACTGATCACAGATACAACAATGCGTGATGCACAGCAGTCTTTAATGGCAACACGTATGAGAACAAAAGATCTGATCGGAGCATCTGATGCGACAAACGCATTTATGGAGAATGCATTCTCTGTAGAGGCATGGGGTGGAGCTACTTATGATACAGCTTATCGTTTCTTAAAAGAGTCTCCATGGAAGAGATTAAAATTATTAAGACAACATATGCCAAATACATTGATCCAGATGTTACTTCGAGCATCCAATGCTGTAGGATACAGCAACTATCCAGATAATGTTGTTAAGAAATTCATCGAAGAAGCATCACAAAAAGGTGTAGATGTATTCCGTATCTTCGACAGCTTAAACTGGGTTGAGAATATGAAGATGCCGATCGAGACAGCATTAAAGACAGGTAAGATCGTAGAAGGAACGATCTGCTACACAGGAGATATCACAGATCCAAACGAGACAAAATATACATTAGATTACTATGTAAAGAAAGCCAAAGAATTAGAAAGCTTAGGTGTTCATATCTTTACGATCAAAGATATGGCAGGTCTTGTAAAACCATATGCAGCGAAGAAACTTATTAGTGCATTAAAAGAAGAATTAAATATTCCAGTTAATCTTCATACACATGATTCTACTGGAAATGGTGTCAGCACATTATTAATGGCATCTGAAGCAGGACTAGATATCGCTGACTGTGCGATCGGTTCTATGAGTTCTATGACAAGTAACCCATGTATGAATTCATTAGTAGAAGCATTAAAAGGAACAGAGCGAGATACAGGACTTAATCCAGATGAATTAACAGAATTAAGTCAGTACTATGCAAGAATCCGTCCAATCTACAAACAGTTTGAGAGCGGAATGGATGCACCAAATACAGAGATTTACAAATATGAGATTCCAGGTGGACAGTACTCTAATCTGTTAGCACAGGTAAAGGAAATGGGTGCAGCGGAAGACTTTGAAGAGATCAAAGGTTTATATAAAGATGCGAACCAGCTGCTTGGAAATATCGTTAAAGTAACACCATCATCTAAAGTTGTTGGAGACTTTGCGATCTTTATGTTCAAGAATGGATTAACAAAAGAGAATATCTTAGAAGTTGGTAAAGATTTATCTTATCCAGATTCTGTTGTAGAATATTTTGAAGGTATGATCGGACAGCCAGAAGGTGGATTCCCAGAAGAATTACAGAAGATCGTATTAAAAGATAAGAAACCGATCGATGTGCGTCCAGGAAGTTTATTACCAGATGAAGATTTTGATTATATTGCAAAGGGATTAAAAGAAAACTTCTATACAGAGAATATGGAAGATCCAGATATCTTAAGCCAGAAGACATTAAGCTATGCGTTATATCCAAAAGTATATGAAGATTACTGTAGACATTTTGAGGCTTACAATGATGTAACAGGACTTGAAAGTCACGTATATTTCTATGGATTAAGAAAAGGTGAAGAGACAACACTGAAATTAGATGAAGGTAAATATCTGATCATCAAATTTATCGATATGACAGAGCCTGATGAAGATGGATACCGACTGTTAGACTTTGAAGTAAATGGATCTATCCGTGAGATCAAAGTTCTTGATAAGAATTTAGAGGTTAAGACAGACCGAAGAGTTAAAGCAGATAAATCTAATCCTGCACATCTTGGATCCACAATTCCAGGAACAGTTGGTAAAGTTCTTGTCAATGAAGGTGATGAGGTCACAGTGAATATGCCGCTGATGACAGTTGAAGCTATGAAGATGGAGACAACTGTTGTTTCTACGGTTAATGGTAAGGTTGATAAGATCTATGTCAAAGAAGGAGAACAGGTAAATCAGGAAGATCTGTTAATCTCTTTTGAAATTGATGAATAGAAATTGAATTAGATTTCATACTAAAGAAGGAAGTAAGAAGATGCTTCCTTCTTTTTTTAGTGCAAATTGCAGAGCATCGTTCTAAATAATAAAGATAAAAAATATGATACAGGAAGGTAAGATTTTGGTATGAAAGATAATGAGAGACAAGAAATAGAAAAATTTGGACAGTTGCAGGAAAATGGGATTTTTACAATGACTATCATTGGTGAGATCGAAGGGCATCAGTTATCTGCACAAAATGCAAAGACAACAAAATATGAACATATGATACCGACTTTAGCAAAGGTTGAGCAGGATGAAAGTATAAAAGGAATCTTAATTTTGATCAATACGATCGGTGGAGATGTAGAATGTGGACTTGCGATCGCAGAGCTTATCGCATCTCTAAGCAAACCAACCGTATCGCTTGTTCTTGGAGGAAGTCATTCGATCGGAGTACCGCTTGCTGTGGCAGCAGATCATTCTTTTATTGTGAAAAGCGCAACAATGATGATTCATCCAGTGAGAAGTTCTGGAACATTTATCGGAGTTATTCAAAGTTATCGTAATATTGAAAAGATTCAAGATCGGATTACGACATTTATTAGTGATCATTGTAAAATGAAAAAGGAAAGAGTTGAAGAATTGATGCTTCATATTGGACAGCAGGTAAAAGATGTTGGTATGATCCTTTCAGGGGAGGAGGCAGTAAAAGAAGGATTGATTGATGAGATGGGTGGAATAAAAGAAGCAACAGACAGATTGATTGAAATAATTAATCAGTCTGAAAATAAATAGAAAATTTGAATAAAAAACAGATAATACCTTTATAATATTCCTGTTTTGGTATATGATAAGAATAACAAATATGTTAAAAAAAACACAAACTATCTTAAGGCATCATTAGAGGAGGGAATATCATGAGAGGAATACAGACACCAGTTCGGAATGTGAGAAGAAGAATTTTCAAAGAGATCGCAAAGTTTGGCTACGAACAAAGGAACCTACAGGATCTTGAAGATCTTCCATATGAGATCATACCTGGAGAAGTTGCAAAATATCGAGATAGCATTTACAGAGAACGAGCGATCGTAGGTGAGAGATTGAGGCTTGCCATGGGAATGTCATTAAATCCAGCGGATAAACCAACAAGAATTACGAAAGAAATTGATGAGAGCAATATTTCAGAGAAATATTATGAGCCGCCACTTCTTCAGGTAATTCCATCTGCATGTAATGAATGTAAGGAGAAGGCATTTATTGTAGGAGAGCAGTGCCAGGGATGCATGGCACATCCGTGTATGGAAGTTTGTCCGAAGAAGGCAATTAGTTTTAAGGATGGATATTCTTATATCGATCAGGAAAAATGTATCAAATGTGGACAATGTAAAAAGGTTTGTCCATATGGTGCGATTTATGAAAGAAAACGTCCTTGTGCAAATGCCTGTGGGGTTGGAGCGATTGAAACAGATTATGCAGGAAGAGCTAAGATCAATCCAGATAAATGTGTTTCTTGTGGTATGTGTATGGTAAATTGTCCGTTTGGAGCAATTGCAGATAAATCCCAGATTTACCAGTTGATCAAGGCAATGAATGAAGGTGCGGAAGTGATCGCAATCTTAGCACCTGCATTTGTCGGACAATTTGGACCAAAAGCAACGCCAAATAAGATTAAAGCTGCACTTCTTGATATTGGGTTTGCAGATGTGTGGGAAGTTGCAGTTGGAGCAGACGCAGGGGCACTAGAAGAGGCAAAGCATTATGTTCAAAGTGTAGCTACAGGGAAACTACCATTCTTGCTGACATCATGCTGCCCATCATGGTCTATGCTTGGAAAGAAATATTTTCCAGAGGTGATCGATGAAATTTCTAATGCACTAACACCAATGGTAGCAACGGCAAGAGCGGCAAGGATTACATCTCCAAATGCAAAAATTGTTTTTGTAGGGCCATGTGTTGCCAAAAAGTTAGAAGCATCCAGACGGACAGTGCGAAGTGAGGTCGATTTTGTGATCACATTTGAAGAACTGGCTGGAATGTTTGATGCGAAAGAAATTGATTTTAACACATATGAAAAAGAAGAAGAGTTAAATGATGCCTTTGGAGCAGGACGTGGGTATGCGGTTGCGAGCGGAGTAGCTGGAGCGATCAAGGCATGTATTGATGAATACTATCCTGGAACAGAAGTAAAGATCGATCATGTGGAAGGACTCGCAGAGTGTAAGAAGATGCTTCTACAGGCAAAATCAGGAAAGAAAAAGGGCTATCTGATCGAAGGAATGGGATGTCCAGGTGGATGTGTTGCAGGAGCCGGAACTAATATACCTGTTGTGAAAGCACAAATTCAGGTTAAGAAATTTGTAAAAGAAGCGGAAGATTTTGTACCTCCAGAAACTGCACAATATTAAGAGGTTAAAAGAAAAGGGAAATGTACGGGAGATAAATACATTTCCCTTTTTCACGGTGGGACTTGCGTATTTTGATAATTAATTGTAAAATAAGAAAATACGCAGATTATGTATACAAAATGTATACAAAGAGAGGTAACAATTTCTATGGCAGCAAACAAGACAAGAAAGAGGAAGACATCTTCTGCAAAGAAACGGACACGCACAAGACAAAAAGATTTTGCACCGTTTTATAAAGAGATTGCAGTATTAGTTGTTTTTGCTCTTTTCATTTTTTTATTTTTAAGTAATTTTGGAATATGCGGATACATAGGAAACAGCATCAGTACATTTTTCTTTGGAGCGTTTGGAACGACTCATTACATCATTCCGGCGGTAAGCTTTATTCTGGCAATTTTATTGATCTCCAATGATTACAGCAGTCTTGCAGTGAAGAAGACATGTTTTGCAATCCTGCTGTTATGTATGGTATCCACAATTTTTCAGATGATATATAATATAGAAGTAAGAGATGCTTATTCAGCCTTTGTATTTAGTGGAAGAACCCACAGAGGAGGCGGGTATCTGGGTGCATTGATCTGTTCAATCCTTTATAAGGAACTGGGAGGGGCAGGAAGTGTTTTGGTTGTTTTATTGATTTCTGTAATCTCATTGATCCTTGTAACAGAGAGATCTTTACTTTCTTTCCTTAAGAAAGCAGTTGATTTCTTTACAGTAGAAGGATATGAAGAAGATATAGAAGAACGACTAGCGAAGAAGAAACGAAAAGCAAAAGAGGTGTCCAAAGAGGATAAAGAAACAGCACCGAGAAAGAAACGATCGATGCATATTCCGGATTTGCGATCTGGAAGACCGAAACCATCACAGGCATCTCCAATGCCGCCTATGGAACCAGAAGAGAAAACAAAACAAACACCGATACAGAAGGATTTTGATGATCTGATCGTTCAAGAAGAAACAGACAAAGAACCAAAAGAAATATTTGAACCAGTACAGCCGAATGCATCGAAGAAATCTCTTGTGAATAAGGATAAGAATACACCATCGAAACCAGTGGAGATTCTTCCGCAGGTTCGGACTAAAGAAGGAGATTATAAGTTTCCACCAGTATCTTTATTGGAGAAAGGAAAGAAAACAGCGGGAAATAACAAAGAAGAACTTCGTCAGACTGCACAAAAACTGCAAAAAACATTGGAAGATTTCGGAGTTCATGTTACAATTACCAATATTAGCTGTGGACCATCCGTTACACAGTTTGAATTACATCCAGAACAAGGTGTGAAAGTCAGCAAGATCGTAAATCTTGCGGATGATATTAAGTTAAATCTTGCAGCAGCAGATATTCGAATTGAAGCACCGATTCCAGGTAAATCAGCAATTGGAATTGAAGTTCCGAATAAGACAAACCAGATGGTAATGTTCAGGGAACTGATCGAGAATCAGGAATTTGCACAGGCAAGATCAAAGATTGCATTTGCAGTAGGAAAGAACCTTGCTGGACAGGTGATCGTGTCAGATATTGCCAAGATGCCGCATCTTTTGATCGCAGGAGCAACAGGTTCTGGTAAGTCAGTTTGTATTAATACATTGATCATGAGTATTTTATACAAGGCAACGCCAGATGAAGTGAAACTGATCATGATCGATCCAAAGGTCGTAGAATTAAGTGCATATCAGGGAATTCCACACTTGCTGATTCCGGTCGTTACAGATCCGAAGCAGGCATCCAGTGCGTTAAACTGGGCTGTGATGGAGATGGGAGAGCGATATAAGAAGTTTGCAGAAGTGAATGTAAGAAACTTAACTGGATATAATGAGAAGGTCGAGGAATCGATCAAGAATGGTATGGAAGGGGAAGATTTTAAGAAACTTCCGCAGATCGTTATCATTGTAGATGAGCTTGCGGACCTTATGATGGTTGCACCGGGTGAAGTAGAAGATGCGATCGTGCGCCTGTCACAGCTTGCCAGGGCAGCAGGAATTCATCTGGTGATCGCAACACAGAGACCATCTGTTAACGTCATTACAGGCCTGATCAAAGCGAATGTACCTTCAAGAATTGCATTTTCAGTATCATCAGGAGTCGATTCAAGAACAATTATCGATATGAATGGTGCAGAAAAGTTATTAGGAAAAGGTGATATGCTGTTCTATCCATCTGGATATCAGAAACCAATCCGTGTACAAGGTGCATTTGTCAGTGATGAAGAAGTCAGCAAGGTTGTAGAATTCTTAAAGGAAGAAAATAATGCCGAAGACAGCTATGGTGCAGACATTCAGGAAAAGATTCAGACAGCTGCGGTCAAAGCAGCAACATCGCAGGAAAGGGATGAATATTTTGAAAAAGCAGCTGAGTTTATTATTGACAAAGACAAGGCTTCGATCGCAAGTCTTCAAAGAGTCTTTAAGATTGGATTTAACCGTGCAGCAAGACTAATGGATCAGTTATGCGAAGCGGGAATCGTCGGAGAAGAAGAAGGAACCAAGCCAAGGAAAGTTCTTATGAGTGAAGAACAATTTGAACAATACAAAGAAGATTATCTATAGAAAGGAAACTATTATGAAAACAGATATTGAAATTGCACAGGAAGCCACATTATTACCGATCAAAGAAGTTGCAGCGAATATCGGAATCAAAGAAGACGACCTTGAATTATATGGAAAATACAAGGCCAAATTTGATTCTCATTTCATGGATGAAGTTAAGAATAACGAAGATGGAAAACTTGTTCTTGTGACAGCGATCAACCCAACTCCAGCAGGTGAAGGAAAGACAACAACAAGTGTCGGAGTATCCCAGGCGTTAAACAAACTTGGAAAGAAAACAATCTGTGCTCTTCGTGAGCCATCTCTTGGACCATGTTTTGGTATCAAAGGTGGAGCAGCCGGTGGTGGATATGCACAGGTTGTACCAATGGAAGATTTAAACCTTCATTTTACAGGGGATTTTCATGCGATCACATCTGCAAACAACTTATTAGCAGCAATGCTTGATAATCACATTCAGCAGGGAAACAAATTAAATATCGATACAAGAGATGTTGTATGGAAGAGATGTATTGATATGAATGACCGTGCATTAAGAAATACAGTCATCGGACTTGGACGTCGTGTGGATGGTGTTGTCCGTGAGGATCATTTTGTCATCACAGTAGCATCTGAGATCATGGCAATTCTTTGCCTTGCAAATGATATGGCAGATTTAAAAGAACGTTTAGGAAAGATCATCGTTGCATACAACATGGACCGTGAACCAGTCACAGCCAAAGACTTGAATGCAGTTGGAGCTATGGCGGCATTATTAAAAGATGCTATTAAACCAAATATGATCCAGACATTAGAGCATACACCAGCATTCGTACATGGTGGACCATTTGCCAATATCGCACATGGATGTAATAGCGTACAGGCTACAAAATTAGCGTTAAAATTAGCAGATATCGCAATTACAGAAGCAGGATTCGGTGCTGACCTTGGTGCAGAGAAATTTATGGATATTAAGTGTCAGATGGCTGATCTTCATCCAGATGCAGTTGTATTAGTAGCAACTGTACGTGCTTTAAAATACAATGGTGGAGTTCCAAAAGACAATCTGGCAGAAGAAAATATCGATGCGTTAAGCAAAGGTATCGTAAATCTTGAAAAACATATCGAGAACTTAAAATTGTTTGGAGTTCCTGTTGTTGTAACATTAAACCAGTTTGCAACAGATACAGAGGCAGAACTTACATTTATCAAGAATTTCTGCGAAGAAAGAGATTGTGATTTTGCATTATCTCAGGTATGGGAAAAAGGTGGAGAAGGTGGAATCGAACTTGCCAAAGCAATTCTTCGTACATTAGATAATAAAGAAAGCAATTACAAACCATTATATACATATGATGATACAACGATAGAAGAAAAGATCGAAACGATCGCAACTAAGATTTATGGAGCAGATAAAGTTGTATACACAGCAGCTGCAGCACGTCAGAAGAAGAGACTGACTGAACTTGGGTATGGAAATCTTCCAATCTGTATGGCGAAGAACCAGTATTCTTTATCTGATGATCCTAAGAAGCTTGGACGCCCAGAAGGATTTGATATTACGATCCGTGAGATCTATGTCAATGCAGGTGCAGGATTCTTAGTAGCCTTGACAGGTGATGTCATGACAATGCCTGGACTTCCAAAGAAACCAGCAGCAGAAGGAATCGATGTAAATGACGATGGAGTTATCACAGGATTATTCTAATCAACAAAAATAAAGCCAATATATACTTAAAAGAAATGACGAGGAAATACAATGCAGATTATTGATGGAAAGAAGATTTCTCAGGAAATCAAAGATGAAGTAAAAGAAGAAGTAGCGCAGCTGAAAGCAGAGGGAAAAGATATTGCGCTTGCTGTTATTCAGGTAGGAGCAGATCCTGCATCAAGTGTTTACGTACGCAATAAAAAACGTGCCTGCGAGTATGTAGGAATCGAGTCTGTAAGCTATGAGCTTCCAGAAGAGACAACACAGGAAGAATTAATGGCGATCGTTGATAAATGCAATAAGGATCCTAAGATCAACGGAATCCTAGTACAGCTTCCACTTCCAAAACATTTGGATGAAGATGAAGTATTATTAGCAATCGATCCTAAGAAAGATGTTGACGGATTCCATCCAGTCAGTGTTGGAAATATGGTGATCGGAGAAAAAGGATTCTTACCATGCACACCAGCCGGAGTGATCCAGTTATTAAAACGTTCTGGTGTCGAAATTGATGGGAAAGAATGTGTGGTAGTCGGAAGAAGTAACATTGTAGGAAAACCTATGGCAATGTTATTATTACGTGAGAACGGAACAGTGACTGTCTGCCATTCTCATACAAAAGACTTAAAAGAAGTCTGCAAACGTGCAGATATCTTGGTTGTAGCAATTGGTAAACCAAAATTTATTAATGATTCTTATGTAAAAGATGGAGCAGTTGTCATTGATGTTGGAATCCACAGAAATGAAAATAACAAACTTTGTGGTGACGTAGATTATGACAAAGTTGCACCAAAGACATCTGCGATCACACCAGTTCCAGGTGGAGTTGGACCAATGACGATCGCAATGTTAATGAAAAACTGTGTAGAATCTAAGAAATTGTTTGGAGAGTAAGAGAAATGAAGATATTATTTATTTCGCTTGGATGTGATAAAAACTTAGTAGACAGTGAAGTTATGCTTGGCCTTTTGACCAAGCATGGCTACACTTTGACCGATGATGAGACACAGGCAGATGTTATTGTAATTAATACATGCTGTTTCATCCATGATGCCAAAGAAGAAAGTATCAATACGATCTTAGAGATGGCACAGTACAAAGAACAGAATCTGAAGGCATTGGTTGTTGCTGGATGCCTCGCAGAACGTTATAAAGACGAGATCTTAAAAGAGATTCCAGAGATTGATGCGGTTCTTGGAACAACAAGTTATGATTCTATTGTAGAAGCAGTGAATACCGCATTAGAAGAAAATACAGGGGAACATTTTGAACATTACGAAAGTATTGATTATCTTCCAGATAATTCTGAAGTAGAACGTGTTGTAACAACAGGAAATCACATGGCATATTTAAAAATTGCTGAAGGTTGTGACAAGCGATGCAGCTATTGTATCATTCCAAAGATCCGCGGACGTTTCAGAAGTGTTCCAATGCAAGAACTGTTGAATGAGGCAAAGCGTTTAGCATCTGAAGGAGTGAAAGAATTAGTACTGGTAGCTCAGGAAACAACACTGTATGGCAAAGACCTGACAGGAGAAAAACAGCTTCCGTTATTACTTCATGAACTTTGCAAGATCGAAGGGATTGAATGGATCCGCCTGTTATACTGCTATCCAGAAGAGATCACAGATGAGCTGATCAAAGTGATCAAGACAGAAGAGAAAGTCTGCAATTACATTGACATGCCGATTCAGCATAGTGAGAATCGTATCTTACAGAGAATGGGAAGAAGAACATCAAGAGAAGATCTTGTAGCAGTGATCAAGAAACTTCGTAAAGAGATTCCTGATATCACGATCCGTACAACACTGATCACTGGATTTCCAGGAGAAAGCCAAGAAGATCATGAAGGATTAATGAACTTTGTAGAAGAATGTCAATTTGATCGTTTAGGAGTCTTTACCTACTCACCGGAAGAAGATACACTGGCAGCAACATTTGAGGATCAGATCGATGAAGAAGTCAAAGAAGAACGAAGAGATGAACTGATGAGTCTTCAGCAGGAGATTTCCTATGAACATACCCAGCAGTTAGTCGGTAAAACGATCAAAGTCATGGTAGAAGGATATTTATTTGAAGATGATATCTACGTTGGACGTTCTTATATGGATGCACCAAAGGTAGATGGATGTGTT